>Ga0209535_1003464_pt1 | contig 10035 bp, 13 predicted proteins | sample LinPmetageLP28_FD_184041 | JGI IMG/M metagenome (GOLD analysis project Ga0209535, IMG submission 184041) | Marine viral communities from the Pacific Ocean - LP-28 (SPAdes) (version 2) | ecosystem: Environmental > Aquatic > Marine > Oceanic | place: Pacific Ocean | collected 2009-08-22
TTTGTGTACTATCTTGTAAGTTTATTAGTCCTAAGTAAGAACCACTAATCATTAAATTACTTAAATTACTCATATCTTATTATGTAAATTGCCATTTCCTAAGTGCTTCATCAACTGCCCCATTGTTCCATCGTTCTGGTGTTGTATCCCAAACCTTTGGTGATGTCCATAATTCACACGCTTGACATGTTTCAAAGTCATCGTAAGGTATATCAAGGACAGGTAAGTTAAAAAAGTTATAGTCATCTCTGTTATTAATTTCTTCTTTTATTTCAAAACATCTTATGTTATCATAGTTCTGTAAATATGCTTGACCTCTTGTTGAAGGTATATAGTTTGTTGCAAATACTTGTCCTATTGAACCGCTCTCTGCTAGAACTGCATTAAACAAATCTCCGGTTTCACAATCTTCTATTTTAAAGTACGACCCACTAGGCGGACTCAAAAAAAAAAGACAACGATTTCGGTCGTTGTGAACAGTTAGGTCAAATTCTGCTGACCAACCAACCAGCCCATTATTGAACCTATCTGCGAACGGAACACAATTAACTGTACCATTCACCTCCATTCCATAATTCCCTTTCTGCACATAGGATGTTAAATCATTTAATACACTCATTGTATTAGCATGAATATCTACCATATCATTAGTCCCATAGAAAGGTACTTCTTGTTTATTATCTTTTCTATTTGGTATATCACTATCATTTAATGTTTTACTCTTATCAGCAACGATTAACTGAATTCTATAATCAGTTGTGTTATTCGTAAAATTTGCTGTCTGTATCATTACATTACCTATTGGATACTGAGGAAATTGTGTTGTATCAAAGTTAAACAAATCTCCTTGCGTTACCTTTGCAATACTTGGATGATTCTTCATAATGTTTTTGAAGAAGTTCAAAGTATTATAATACAAAGAAAAGTTTACTCCACTATCCTTAGTAATTTGTTGAGGTGCTGTATTTTGTGATGGTGTACTCATATCTTATAGTTGTATACCTGTAAAGTATTGATTAGATTGGTCAGGATATATTTGTGTTGCATCTCCTGTCGTTTCATTGTATTCAGGTAGACTTGTATTATTAGCTATTAGGTAATCTTGTAATCTTGTTGAATAGTAATCTGCATTACTTAATGCTTTATTTAAAAGATAATCAACTTCATTCTTAGATGGTGCAATACCTGTTTCACTTTGTTGTTTAACTGAACCAGCTGATTTAAAGGTTATAGAACTAAATGGAATATACTCTACACATGCATACCAAATTAAAGTTGGTTTTACATAATCTTCTACAAGTGTTAAATAATCACCTGTAAATGCAGTTTGTGCTTCTACATCATCTTGTAGTTTATCGTATAATTTAGTACCAAGTAAGTTAAGTATATACTTTTCTTGTGCAGTACGAATGAATGGTAACAAAGCATCCGCATCAATCGCTCCACCTAATGGGGTGTTCTTGATAATATCGTTTCGTGTTATAAGTAATCCAAATGCCATAATATTCTATTTTTTAAGTTGTTTCGTAATGTTTATCAAAACCAAAATCTGTTGGTCTTATTGGTTCATACTCATCACTCTTTGTTTCTTTTTCTAACGCCTCAGTTTGTTCTCCTTCTCCACCTTGTAAGTTATCATCTATCTCATCTTGAACTTCTTGTATTGTTTGGTCTGTATCATCTGCCGTATCTGACAAGATTACAAGAGGTGTCAGTTGTTCAAAATATAAATCATTACAATCTATCCCACCAACTTTAAATGCGTTGTATAAAGAGTTTATAACAAGATTTTGAAAAGGGAATATCGTCATCGTTTGCATAATTGAATATGCAGTTTTCATTTCTTCTGCTGCTGAAGAGAATCCATTGTTTGCAGTTCTAATACCAAATAATAAAGGTGATACTATTCTATGAGCTACAAGAATTCTATCTTGTGCGTATTCAGCAACATACTGATACTTCTCGTGTAAGTTCTCCATAGGGAAGGTATCAATAGTAGGTTTGTTTACTGCATCATCGTTAAACGATACCATAAATCTACCAGCGTTACGAGTACCTGTAAACTTAGCTTCTAATAAGTTTTCTATTGTTTGTCTTTCTTCAGGTGCAGGAACTCCATTATTGAAATTCACCATACCAACCGGCAAGAAACCGTTTTCTATATTGTTAAGGTGTAAGTTAGATAGTTCTGCTTCACTAAATGAAAATTGCAATGCGGATATCCAATCAGGTAGTGAATAGTAATATCTATTAGGTTCGTATTCTTTTACATAAAGTATTTCTATTTCTTGGTTAGATGAACCAAAGACAGGTAAATACGTTTTCTCTTTCTGTCTCCTATGGTCACTCCAATCAGAAGAATAGTAGTATCCTTCTATTCTACCCATGTGTTCTATCTTCTTTGCACGAAGATTTTGTACAGGCATATGATACATTCTTAATATCTGTGTATGTGATTTGTTCCAAATTACTTGCCAAGCAGCATTACCATATAGTTTTAAATCAAATGTAATCCTTCTTAAATCTTCTGGTGGAACTACCTTATCTAAGTGTTTTTGTTTTTCTTCTCCTTCATTAGTAAAAATACCTTTACCATAAATTAAATCAGCTACACCTTCAACACAAGCTGCATTAGTTGTAGATGTGTTATACGCTTCAGTAACCATACCGAAGTAATCATCTTGGTCTAATATTCCAACAGGTACCCATTGATACCTTGTTTTTGTATCTTCTGTAACAATAGGGACATCCTGTCTTGTTAAGTTTAAAACTGAAAATTGTTCTTGTTTTTTCATATTACTATATAATCGTTATCTGTTGTATTGGATATAAACTCTTCGTTTTGAGTTGTATATACTACCTTATCAATACTTTGTGATGCATATACTTGCATCGTTCCACTATAAACACTACCACTTACTGAACCACTTAGGTGAACTATAAACTCTTGAGCATCTCTTACCATACCTTCTAATGATTGAGAGAACGTAAATACATTCTCATATGGATTAAAAGTATAAGACCCACTTAAAGGATAGAATGATGAACTATAAGTCATCATATCTTGCAATACAAGCGTCATATCCTCTGTTACATCAGAACCACTAATTACTACACTTGCAGTATCTTGGGTTCTGACCACAAATTCGTTACTCTGTGATATATAATACGATAGCATATCTATTGTTTATGACTATAACAACTAAACATTAACTTATAATTAAATAAGAATAAGACATAAAAAAACCCCTCTCACGAAGAGAAGGGGTTTAGTTTATTTAGTCTCAATAAGTAATTCTACTTAATTTGATCCGTATACAATTGTTGGTTTGTCAACACCAGTTAATCCTGCGAATGCATCACTAACTGTTGAACCACTAATGAAAGGGGCTGGTAACTTTTCTTCTCCTGTGAAAGTAGCAGAATAACCATAAAGGTCTCCTAATGCTCCACCAGTTTGAATAGTTCCCGCAGTTAAATCATTTCCATGTACTTCTCCAGCTAATAATGTATCACCTGAATTAGTCCATACTAGGATTTGTGGTCTCCCATATGCTAACAACTTTAATTGAGTCGTCATTTCGTTTGTTAACTTTTTCAAGTTTAAAACTGTCTCTTGAGAAAAGAACGTAGTTCCATTTTCTCTAGATGAATTGACTGTCTCTGTATAAGTAGAGGTCCCTTTGAGCTCATAAAAATATGCTGTCGAACCAGATAGTGATGATACTTCTCCACTTCCGTTCTTTGAAAACGAACCAGTTTCATAGTTGATAAAGTACACTCCTTGCACTCCACCTACTGAATCCTTACATACTTCGTTTCTTCCTGCTGATATTAAACAACTCATAGTTTCTCCTTTTTATTAATTATTGTTAGACTTAAAATGCTCCGTAATATGCGATATCTTGTGCAATTCCAATTTGCGTTCCTGCAGTATATCTCATGATTACTCTATAATTTTGCGAACCGTCAAGGTTAGCCATGTCAAGTACTCTTACCTCATTGTGGTCAGAAAGTAAACCTGTTCCGAAGAATAAGTTAGATTTCTGTGCTGCAACGATTTTATCATCACTCATTCCAGGACACATTACGATTTCAACGCCTTGGAAGTTTGATGGTTTTTCACCAACGTTTAATTGGTTGTTGTAAGAATTATTTGATAATGTAGAATTACCAGATAATGCTGATTGGTATGCTCTTGCGATTTTAGAACCAACATAGATTACTAAATCTTCTTTACCATATACGGCAGAAGGAATAGTATCATATACTGCTGATAATTTAGCTAATACATTTGATGAATCAACTGAACCAGAAACGATTGCTCCACTACCACCAGTTCTTGCTGCTTGAACAGCAGTACTTAATCCTGTAGCTGCTGATGTATTTAGTATAGCTTCGAATCCACCGAACTCACCATTGTTAGTGGATACACCACCCCATATGTCTTGTTCTGTTTTTTCTGCAACTTTACCACCTACATAAGATACTAAGAAATCGTTAAAATCTCTTGGTATTTCATCAAAGGCACTAAATCCTAGTTGTAATGCATTCCAAGAATCAACGAATTCTTGCTTACATAATGATAAGTTTACTTGTAGCTCTTTTGGCTCAAGTATTTGTTCTGTGATAGATGTAGATCCAGATGTAACAAAGTCACAACTTGCATCTTGTACGATTCCATCAACATCTACTTTCTGAATAACTTCTTTGAACTTTACATTTGGCTTAATAGTTACCAACTGATTGTCAAGAGTTCTTGCAGAAAGCAATGCAGCTGCGATATAACCGCTTGCTGCTTCACCAGCATACGTTGAAGTGATGCTTGGTTGACCAGTAGTTAAATTTACTAATTTTTTCATTTTTCTTTCTTTTGGGTTTTTAATTTAATAGGTATTACCTATACATTTTTGAAAGTACCGAGTTTGTGTAATTTGGTGGTACTTTAAAGTTATTGATTTTCTTTTTGCTCATCATTGCAGGTTTCTCGATAGGAGCCCCATCTAATTTCTTAGATTCAAGTTCATTCTCCTCTTTCTTTTCTTCCTCTAATGATTCTTCTTCTTTTTTGATTTCCTCAAAGTACTTTACAAGTTCTTCGATTCTTTCTTTCATCTCTTCAATCTTCTCTTCTTGCTCTTCTAATTTAGTGGCTAAGTTAACGATATCCGCTTCCTTATCAACCACTTCTTCTTTTACAGCAATTCCAGGTTCTGATTCAAGAGTTACTTGTTCATTTACGTCAGTAGTTGATTTACCAGATTCTGGTAAAGCAGCCACCTCCTTAGTTGAAACGTCAGCCATGTCCTCTTTCTTATCTTCTTCTTTTGCTTCGATTTCAACATTTTCTCTTTCCTTGATGATTCCACCTTCAGTAAAGATTTTGATTCTGTTAATGTTATCAGATTCATCTCTTAATTCTAGTAAGTGTTCACCATCAGGTGCCGGAGTCTTTGTTCCATCTTCGTGAATAACCTCTAAGGTTTCACCCACGTCAAAAGTTGGAGATTCAACAAGAGTACCATCAGCTAATTTAGCTACTGTAAGTTTTACTTCTCCCTTATCTATTGATAATAGAGCCATGACCTTACCTAATACAGTTTGTGAATTCATAATTTTCTCTCTTTTTTTTTGTTATTGATTTGATATATATCTACTGATATAACAATCTGTTATATATTAGTAGTTATTTTTTAATTTTAGTTATAATTTTATACTAATGATACTTGCTTCCAAATAGTTCCATTATTGAAATATAAGTTAGAACCACTTGCAGCCAGTTCACCAACACTTCCTGCTGGTAATGGATTCTGTTGTGTTAAACCAATTGTAGTATTTACAGTTACTTTATCAAAGGCTGCAGTATAACCACTATCTTGGTTTATCGCTCTTGTAGTTAAATTACCCCTAACAATAGAATTACTATTCATGTTAAGGTTTGTATTTACTTCTATCCAACCATTACTATTAGCAATACCGAATATCTGACCTGCACTATGATGATTTATAACCCATGCATCTGGTACAAATTCTGAACCAGTATCAATATACATTTGTACATACTCAGTAGAACCACTCTTAAATCCTAATCTGTTATCTGGATATGAATCTTGTTGTATAACAAGAGAACCACTTACACCAAGTGAGCCAGTAATCTGTGCAGCTCCTGTATAAGGGAATGCAGCTCCACCACCTCCTCCAAATGAAGAAGTTGCTGCAGTTGTTGTTCTTCCTGTTCCATCACCTACCCAAACATATCCTGATTGTAATGATGATGTTAAACTTCCTGATATATCAGTAGAACCACTAATAGTTGTTTCACCGTTTAAAGTAAGGTCAGTAGTGTTTCTACCTAATGTTATCCTTTGTGAATCTAATACTCCATTTGTTGCTGCTCCAATTTCAATATCAGTTGCATCAAGTATTGCAGTTGTAGTATTATCCCAATCATCTTGTACTAAGAATCTACCATTGAAACCACCACTACCACTTGAATATACTTGTGTTCTCCATCCACCACCATTTACAGTAACTTCTGTTCCATAAGATAAACCTGTATCATAAAATTCTTGATACCATGAACTATCATACCACCTACCATATCCATTGAAATGGGCTAAACTTTCTTGATAAACATTATAAGCTCCATAACCATCAACTGATAAGTTTTGGCCATTTGTTTGCCATAAGTACTTTTGTCCAAATCCACTTGTTGGCATTAATGGTTGTGATGTGAACACCCCATTACCATCTGATGCAGATGCTATTTGTGGACCTGCAGTAAATGTATTAGCTTGGTCTTTTATAGCGAATGAACCAGTATCTATAGCTCCTGGTGTAGCTATCCATGATAACGTACCAGTAGCATTTGATTCTAATATTTGATTAGCAACTGAAGGTAAAGTATTAGGTAGTTGTAATGTATAACTACTACCACCTGCATGAAGAGGTCCTTTAAGTGCTACATAATGTGGTGTTCCTGCTTCACAATAAAGTTTTAATTCACCTTGACTACTTCCACCATCACCTACTAAACCTAGTTCATGTATAATCTCTACTTTATCAGTTTTGTTTGTAGTTAAGAATGCACCTGCTCCAAACGCTCCACTATTATTATATTGTATTTCTGTGTCTGAACCTGCAACAGTTCCACCACCACCTAATGATGAAGTTGGAACCAAATATGATTTACCACTACCATCACCTACTAATACATTACCTGTATCAATTGATGCGGTTAGTGTTCCACTAATATCTATCGATGAACTAATCTGTAATTTTTCATTAGCAGATATAGTTACTGGCGTAGCGGTTGTACCTACTGTTATTCCACCAGTTGCAGTATAGTTACCAGTACCTGTACCAATATTAAGAGTAGTACTCCACATATCAGTAGTAATTCCTGATGCATAGTTATCTTGTAATCTAAATATACCAACTGCACTACTACCAGATGAGTTTAGGAAAGTATGAAACTCTCCACCATTCAATGCTATTTCAGCACCATGAAGGTAGGAAAAACTATCATACATTTCAAATAATAATGTATCTTGATATGCTCTACCATAGCCAGGATAATTTTGAATTGCAAAAGAATTGTTATTATATAGATTTCCATTATTCTCTGTACTATCTATTGTAATAAAGTTTTTCTGTGCTCCTGTACCAGGTGCAGTAATTGATTGGTTTATATTTGCACTCTTTGTTTGTGCAACTGAACCTGTATTAAGAAATGAACCAGATTCAAGTCCAGCTACATTTTCTGCAAAAGAAGCAGTTAAGGCATAAGAAGAAGATACTGCGTTTGCTACATTATTTATTGTTGTTGTAAATACATCTGCATTACCTTTAGTATATGTTGTTGTTGCATCTACTACTGAAGCAGTTACAAGTAAAGAACCTGTTGCAACTGTTGCATCTGGTATGTTAACATTAAAGGTACTTGCATCACCTTTAGTAAAGGTCATATTTCTTGAACCATTATCAAAAGATGCAGTTTCTAATAAAGAACCTGTATCTGTTGAACCACCACCTCCACCAGGTATTAGATTTGTATATGTTGTTCCATCTTCTCTTGTAAATGTTTGTAATCTACTACTATTATCAAAAGATGAGGTAACTAAATACGAACCTGAATCTTCGTTTATTAAAACTGAGTCAATAATATCATTATTGAAATCTCTTAATTTTTCTGGTGTAATAAACTGAGAGTTATTGTTAGGAAAATTATTAGAATTCTCCGTTCTTAATTGTGATTTATTTTTGCTGCTCATCTTGTTATCTTATTATTTCTATGTCAAATCCTTTTGAGAAACCTGTTGAGAAAGCACCTTGCTCTGTAATAACAGATTCTGTACTTCCTATTCCTTGATTTTGTAAATACCCATCACAACATTCTGTTGAGTAGGTATTAGAATCTAAACAGAGGCAACCTCTTCTAGAATTCTTCGGTGAAGAATGACTAGGTGTCGGGCCAATGAATATACCAGTACTCCTTCTTTTTCTTAAACTACGAGAATATGACATAATTGTTTTACTACTATAACAATCAATACATTAATTATATTGGAATAGGGTTTTATTTATACTTTTTCATTGCTTGTCTATGAAGTAACCCTTCTAATTGGCTCTTATCTGCTCTGTAACAAAGGTTTAACAAACATTCTTCTAAAGGTCTTTTAACTATCTCATCAAAGTTTAAGAGATTATCATTGGCTAAGACAACAATCGATTGATAAGCTGACCACTTTCTTGCAAAATTCGCTTGGTGTGCTGATTCACTTCCGTGTCCTTCAAAGCCGCCTCCCTCAAAGATTTCAGGGTATCTTTCGTTAATTCCTTTAAGATACGATTGAAGAAAAAAAAACAACCGAAATGATAGTCCATTGAAACATCTAACCATTTATCTTCATCTCCTTGCTTCTCACTATTATAAGGTTCTATACTATACAGTGCTCCTCTTGTATTGGTTACAGGTCTGTATAAGATATTCATCACCTTTTTCCAATCTTTGTTAATGGATAGTTCTTTGTTTGAAGATAAATCTAAATAAGCACCATATGCCATCTTAGATAAGTTAGGTTCAAATCCATACTTTACTCCATCTATCGTTACAAACTTTTGTAATTCAAAATCAGTTTTTCCTAAAAAGTTATGTAAATCGTTTTTAATATTTGTTATTGTATCACTATCTAATTTACTTATTACTTGAGGAGATAATCCAATTATATTATATAACAAGAATGCATTCTGTGCTTCCTTATCATCTTTATAAGTTTCTAAATCTTCTTGTATCTTTAAATACTTCTTTAGTGATACTGCTGAATAATCAGTTGGTATAACTATATCTATTTCTTTTTTCATTTCTTTAATTCTTGTGTTACTTCGTGAAACTTAAGTGATGATGGTAAGAAGTTAGTAGTCTTTGCTTCTGTTATATCTATTACATCTTCTGTTTCTAACTTTAAATCTTTTATCTCTATGTTCTTATGACCTACTAATGATTTTAATTTAAGAATATCTGCTCTTTGTTTTTGTAGTTGTGCATCTCTTAACTTAATCTCTGCCTGTAAATCTTGTATCAATTGTTTTTGATGAAATGCTAAAGTTGCAACTTCTTCAAGATGAGTATAGATTTCGTATTTATTCTTATTCTTATACTCTTCAGGTATATTAACTTCTATTATCTTTGCCATGTTTTCTTAGATTAGTTATTTGTTTCATTATTATTTGATATCTTGTAATAGCATACTTGTCTTGTCCTTTACTAAATAACGTAAGGTTTGCTTGTGCTTCTTCTTCTAATTGTTTTATTCTTTCTTTATAGTTCATTATTTGTTTTTTAATTTAGCCACAATATCTACGAACCCTTGTATTGATACATAAGCAGTAGCAATGATTACCCAATCGGAACTTGTTAGAGTACCATGGAATAATCCAAATGATGCTATAAAGAACACCAATAACTTTCTACTCAAGTACCTGTTTATAATGTTATCTAATTTTTGTTTCATAATACTAATATACGAAATTTAT
>Ga0209535_1003465_pt1 | contig 10034 bp, 5 predicted proteins | sample LinPmetageLP28_FD_184041 | JGI IMG/M metagenome (GOLD analysis project Ga0209535, IMG submission 184041) | Marine viral communities from the Pacific Ocean - LP-28 (SPAdes) (version 2) | ecosystem: Environmental > Aquatic > Marine > Oceanic | place: Pacific Ocean | collected 2009-08-22
AATTAAAGTGTATTAAAGGTGAGCTAATGACTCATCTTTTTTTTGTCTAAACTTTTACTAATTCTAATATATAATAAGTATAACTAAAAACTAATAATGAAAGAGTTAACAAACATATATAAAGAAGCAGGGCAACAATTCATAGATGATCTTTTTAAAGATTATTTACTAGTGACTGAAAAACTTGCAGGATCTACCTTTTCATTCGAAAGACATGGAGATCAAATTAAATTTTTTAAGGGAAGTAATAAAATGCCAATTAATTTAATTGATAGGACATTAATGATGTACTATGAACAAGCAATACAATTTATTTTGGCAGCAGTAGATAAAGATATGGAAAAGATTCCAGAGTATTGGAGATTCTGTTTTCAATATTTTGTAAACAATCAACCCGGCGTAATTCAATATGATAAGTTACCTTTAAATAATTTAATACTTACACACATACAAGTTAGAAATCCTAAAGGGAAAATTGCTAAAGTTATTGAAGATCCTAGAGTATTAAGAGACTGGGCATCTGCTTTTAATGTTACTCCGCTTATTCCAATATTTAGTGGATATTTAAAAGAACACCAAAAGAAAAAAATTAGAGAGTTTTTATCTACACCTAAAGAAGACCAATTGGAAGTGTTTGGGACGGGTTCTTTTGCAAAGTATTTAATTAATTGTTTAAATCCTAATGTGTTAAGTACTACATTACAAAATGATTTGGAGAAACCTATTGATTCAATTATTTTTAAATTCTTTAAAGCAGGTACTCAACAAATATTTACAGCAAAAATGATTGACCCTTATACTCAATCATTAATGAAAGACAAAGAACCTGTTGATTTAAGAAGAGCACCTGCGGATATTAATGAAATTCTTTTATTGGATATTTTAGCATTTATAGAAGAAAGAGGATTAAGAGGTGGTGAATTATTAACAGCAACACCATCTGAAAGGTATTTAGAATTAATGTCAAATCTTTTCAATGATTATGTAACAAAGAGAGGTGTTGATTTACAGAAGTTAGATATACAGAAAGCTAATTTTGCTAAAGGGCCTGAATTTGATTTAAATTTAGATTTAATTAAAAATAGAAGAACAAAAGAAATATTACAAAAAACTTCTTCTTTAAGAAATCTCTATAAAATTATGGTAGGTTCATTAAGAAAGAAAAGAAACCCCAACAGAGTAGGTTCTGTTATGACTGCATCAGTAGTTGATGACTTTAATAAATTAGTAAGTAAAATAAGTGATACTATTAATAAGGAGACAAATGGTCAATTTAAAACCTTTGGCGATTATTTAAATAATAAAATAACTGAGGCTGTTAATGATAAAGATTTAGAAGAATTGGTTGTAGAAGAAAAAGTTTTAAGTTATAATAAATTTATAAACTTAGGTAAAGTAGATGTACTCAATGAAAAGTTATCTATAAAAGCAATACAAAAGAATTGGTTAAATTCATACCAAAAGATAATGAAATCCAAAGATACGGCTGGGGCTAAATCAAAAGAAGTATTAAGAGCTAGTTTTGGGGCTAACGATGGTGAGGCAGTAAAGAATATAAAAGCTATGCTTAAAAAGCTTAGAGTTAATGATAGACTATATAAAGTAGAAGAAATACCTAATGCAACATTTATACCAGAAATAGGTGAAACTTTATCAGGGCAATTTCATACATATAGAATTACATTTAATAAAGGTGTAAAAATATTAAACCAAGCATATTTACCTGGAGAGTCTATTTACATAACCAACAGATATAAAGTAAGCAAGAAAACAGGAGAGGCTGCTGTTATTAAAACAAAAGATATAACTCCTGATGCTATGGGGCTTCCTTCTCGAGAATATCATAATGCAGCTCCATTAATGTCGGCTATTAAATCATATGTTGCTAAGACTTCATATCCAGATAGGTATAAAGAATTTATGGTAGACTCGGCTGAAGCTATTTTAAAAGATAGTAAAAACAATGGGCTGTTTAGAGATTTTGAAACTTACGCAAATTATGGATCAGCTATAATTTATAATGTAGGTATACCTTTCTTTGAAGGAATAGATCAAGTATCTATTGCTAACTTTTCAAATGACTTTGGTGAAGTACTTGGTGGCTTAATGATGTTTAATGTAATTAAAGATACTGGTGATGGTTTAAGATATCCTACGGCGTCAAATGAAAAGCTCGTAGATTTTTACTTTGATGATTATAGAATTTCATCTAAAGCAGGTGGCGGTGGAACACCAAGTGGATCTACAATAATGGGATCAATAGATAACGCAGTAAAGAAAGGTGATTTATCATTGGATGTAGATGAAACTACCTTTTATGATTATGTAGTAAAGCCGTGGTTAAATCCTCCTAAACTAGATAAAAGTACTACATATAATTCTGTTATGAAATTAGCTGATGATCAATTAGGACCTAACCAAGGATCTGGATATTCTTATTTATTAAAAGAAGCTAAATTAAATAAGTCATCAGTTACACGAGATAACATTAATAAATTTTTAGATAAGTTATCAGATACACCTAAAGATTTTGATTCTTTTCTAAATACTTTTATTTTAAAAACAGGATCTTTTAGAGGTAAAGTAGATGCTCCTAAATACAGAGAAGAATATTTAAAGAGACTTAAGAGTGGTGATAGTCTAAGAGTAGGTTTAGTTTTTTATCCTATTATGGTAGAGACTGCTAAAATACTTAATGAAAAATATTCACAAACATTAACACAACTCACACAAAAGGTATCGGATGTTAAGCAAGTATATTTAGATACTAAAGTTAGTAAAGGCGCATTTATTTTTAAGACAAAAAAATTCAGTTCTGCAAACTTTAAGTTTGAACAGAAAGGCCAAGTTTGGAAACCATTTTTATCTATGATGGGTATAAAGATGGTAAAGTAAATATATAAGGTATGGATAATTTAAATGAAAAGAAAGTTATAGTAAAGAGAAGATATACAGAAGCATATCCAGCTAAAAATATATCTACTAATGCTAGAGTTAGAAGTATAATTTTAGATGCTATTTCAGATGGTCATATTACTGAAGATGAGATGATTAGAATTCTTAACGAACTTGAAGCCAACAAAAGATGGTTAGGTAGAAATAAAACTTTGTTTAATATTAGTGAAGATCAGGCAGGAATAAAAACATACTCACTTTCTCCTTATGGCCAAAGAGTAAAGGATAGGACTACGCCTAAAGTTTTGAATGAAGCTTTAAATGTTCCTCATAAAGAAAAAGGTAAAAAACCAGTTAATATGTTTGTTGGTAGGTTTCAGCCGTTTACATTAGGTCATGTTAAAGTATTTGAAAAAATGTATAAGGAAAATGGTTTGCCTGTTATAGTTTATATGGTAAGAGGTGGTAAAGCTGATCCCGAGAAAAGGCCATTTGATGAAGACATGCAACAAGCTATGTTTGCTAAGATGAAAAAGCAATATCCATTTTTAGAGGCAAGTTTTGTAGTTCCTAATGGGGCAATTGATACAATGTTTGCAGCAGCAAGACCAGCATATGAGCCTATGATGTGGGGCTATGGTACTGATAGAAAGAAATCTTACGGTGCTATGATTAACAAACAATCATATAGAGATGCTCTAGGTGTTGATCCAGATTTTAAAGGGTTTGAGATAAAAAGAGGAGCAGAAAATATATCCGCGTCTAAAGTTAGGAATGCTTTAAAGATAGATGATGAAAAGACTTTTAAGAAAATGACTCCTAAAAGTATACATAGGTTTTATAAACCATTACAAACTATAATCCAACCAATAAAAGAAAATAAAGATATGAAAAATTTAAAATCACTAAATGACTTCACTATTAATGAAGCTAAAGTTAACGAAGAATATATCGAGCTTATGCCAAACGTAGAAGCAGCATTAGAACAAATAATGGAGGATTGGATACAGTGGCAAAGAGGTCCTGCAACAGAACTTAAAGATATTAAACCTGCAAGAAAAGAATTATTAAACTTTTGTATGGCTTACTTAAAGAAAAATATAAAGTAATGCCAGCACAATCAAAAGCACAAAGAAGATTTTTTGCATTAGCATTACAATACAAAAAAGGAGAACTCAAAGCATCTGAAGTTTCAGATGAAGTTAAAGAGTTGTCAAAATTACCAGAAGATACATTAAAAGACTATGTTGACACTGATGAAAAAAAATTACCTAATAAGATAAAAGAAAACGAAGCAGGTACAGTAAACCTAAATCCGAACATGAATGTTCAGAGTATGGGAAATGCAACTCTTCCTGGAAATCCAGGTTCAGCAAATTCTTTCAGTAATCAAAAAACCGGAAGCGGTGATTTATTAGAACCTATTGATAAGAAAAAGAAGAAAAAGAAGAGAAAGCGATTACTATCATTTGATAAGTTTTTAAATATCATGAAAGGTTGATAAATAAAATAAAGACTAAGTATAACATATGTCCGTATTACCTAAGTATCAATTAAAATTATTGTTTGAATCGGGGGATCTGATAACTCAGAGCACCCTTAACGATTTTATAGACTCGTCTTATAATCCGACTTTGGTTGCAGGAACTGGAATTACTTTAAGCTCAGTTTCAACACCATCAGGTACAACCATTACAATTAATGGCAATGCTAAAGGTGTTACAAGTTTAACTACAGTTGGAACCTCGGGTGCAGCTACATTTAATACAAATACTGGAGTCTTAAATATACCAATTTATAGTAGCGGTGCAGGTAGTGCATTTACAAACTCAACACCTACTCCAGCAAATTTCCCTGGTAATTCGCCATTCAATACAATTCCTATTGGATCAACTTTTAGTAATCAAACATTTAGTGACATGATGAATAAAATGTTATATCCTACTTTGAATCCAACATTAACTAATCCTTCAAGTACTTTTGTATTAGCAGAAGCAGGTTTTCTAAAAGTTGGGGACACAACAGCATTGAATTTTACTTCTACATTTGATAGAGGTTCAATTGATCCAGCATATACTACTGATGGTTTTAGAAGTGGGTTACCAAGTGTATATCAATATGTAGGTACTGGTTTACCTGCAACACAAGCAAGTACAAGCTTAACTGATATACAAAATGTCGCTTCTTATACAGTTGCCCCGGGAGACCAATCATGGACCAGTGCAGTTTCTTTTAGTGGTGGCCAGCAACCACTAAATAGTGATGGTAATAATTTTAGTAGTCCATTAGGCCCAGGTACAACGAGTTTCATTACTCAAACTATAACAGGAGTATATCCTGTATTTGCAACTAGTGTAGCTGTAGGTACATTTACTGAGCAAGCTTTACAACTAATGACAACAGATATAGATATATCTTTAGCATCAGAAGTATTATCACAACCGGGAGCTCGACAAACGATAGATATCCCTACTGCGTGGTCAGCTATAACAGGAGTACAGCTTTTGTCTGGTGGTGTTTATTCAAGTATACCATTGGCTTCATTTACTGCATCAGCACCTTTTAACAGACTTATAAACGGAGCAAATGTTCTGTATGTAAGATATACAAATAACCAAGGGTTTCCTCGCGGTCCTTTGCAAATAAGATTTACAACATAATATGGGAGGAAATAGAATAAACGGATTAAATAACTTAGCATCAAACTGGGAACCAAATTTTGGAGCACCGTTGGATGCGAGAACTTTATGTCCTACAAAAGCTGATTTATACATTCCTGATACGTGGAGGTCTAATATAGTAAATCCACTAAACCAATCTGTAAATGCTATATTTACTTATATAGGAATGACTGTTACTGTTGTAGAAGATCCAACAGCGGCTAATAATGGTATTTATATTTTAGGAGGAACTAACCCTGAAAACTATAATGTTCCATCTAACTGGATATTTTTAGGTTCAGGAGGTGGTGGTGGAACAGGACCACAAGGACCACAAGGACCACAAGGACCAATTGGGGCAACTGGAACTGGTGCACAGGGACCACAAGGACCATCAGGTCCAACTGGTGCAGGAGGACAGGGGCCACAAGGACCACAAGGACCAACTGGAACTACAGGATCACAAGGACCACAGGGGCCTGCTTCAAATGTTGCTGGACCACAAGGACCACAAGGACCATCAGGACCAGAAGGCGCAGGAGGGCAAGGACCCCAAGGACCACAAGGACCAACGGGTACAGCAGGTCAACAAGGACCCCAAGGACCACAAGGACCAACGGGTACAGCAGGCCAACAAGGACCACAAGGACCACAGGGTGCAACAGGTACAGCAGGTCAACAAGGACCTCAAGGACCACAGGGTGCAACTGGACAACAAGGCCCACAGGGTGCTACAGGCCAACAAGGACCACAAGGACCACAAGGAGCAACTGGCCAACAAGGACCACAGGGTGCCACTGGACAACAAGGACCACAAGGACCACAAGGAGCAACTGGCCAACAAGGACCACAAGGACCACAAGGACCATCAGGACCACAGGGTGCAGGTTCACAAGGGCCACAAGGACCACAAGGACCACAAGGAGCAACAGGACAACAAGGACCACAAGGTCCATCAGGACCACAGGGTGCAGGTTCACAAGGACCACAAGGACCACAAGGTCCATCAGGACCAGGAGGTAATTATCAAGGTGGCGATGGTATTAATATAAATACAGCAACTTCACCTGATACAATAGAAGTTGATTTAGGAGACGGTTGTGGTACATACGGTGCAAATTTAGAATTTGATGGTTCAGGTAAACTAGATTTTAAAGGTGTTCATATACGAGATGAAAATGTAGCAGTTGGAACATATCCTGTAATTAATTTTGTTGGTGCAGATGTATTAGCACAAGATTCAGGGGATCCATGTATGGTGAATGTTTATATACCAACACCAACATTCTTATCTCACTATAATACAACAGACGGCACAAATAATGCAGGAGTAGGAATAAATGAAACTTTTAGTAATGTAAGAATAAGTAAACCGCAAGATGAAGCCACAGCTAATCCTTTTAAAACAGGAGGTTTAGCTAATACTCTTTGGGGTGGGGCTTCACCGACTACTGCAAATGATGTTCATGCTGCATATACAGCTGTAGGTACTGGTGCTAATCCAACAGGAACTATAACTTATACAACAGCAAATGAATGTACTGGTTTTAGTGCACCTGGTGGAGCAGGAGATGCAAAGCTAGTAGTTACTATGTATGATGCTGATGGTGTTACTATATTAGAAAGTTATGATACCTCAACAGTAGGTCCTTTAGACCAAAATCAAACATTTGTTAGCACAGGTGGAAGAATCACTGTTGAAATTTCTTCCTTTGGTGCAGATTTACCAACTAAATTTAAAGCAACCGTTGCTGTTACTGTTGTTGCCAATGATATCTTTACAAATAATAGTAGAACTGCAGGTGGGCGTTATCATGTTGGAATAACAATGACAACTGATACTGCTACTGATGGTGCAGGAACTTATACATTTTTTGGTCCTAATGGAAACTCTTTAAATGGTGCTGCTTATAATGGTGATGCTATGGATGTATTTTTTGATACTAATCCTACACAAGCAGCTATCAATGGAACTGTTACAATAGTGGAATCAACTAACCCTGCTCTTATACTAACAAAGTTTTTAAGTGGTGTAGAATATTATGATAATGGTTCTCAATTTGAATTTGACGTTAATCAAATAGATGATTGGAATGAAAATACACAAGGTAGAGTCGGTAGCGGTACCACATATACTTTTAGAGCACTCGGTGCAAACTACAATTTACCTACGCTACAATTAAGACCTAACAACCCATCGTCTGGTGCATTCATTAATTGGACTGATCAATTTGATCAAGATAATGTTAATTTTGATTATAATTCATGGGCTATAAATAATACTTGGAGATTTAGAAACAATACTGCTACTGTTAGTGGACAAGCTTACGAGCCTTGGAATACCACATCATCTAAAAGTACAGATGCTGCTGCAATATTAATTGATACTTACAGTACGACTGGTAATAGTACTAAAATGGTAGAAACTTTTATAGATGAAGAATTTAGATTAATCAGAGGTGCAGCTTCATATACAAGTTGGAATTCACAAACTACATTAGGTAAAACTGGTGCTGGTTTAATTTCTTCAGGGTCAACAAATTCAACAGTATTAAACCAAACACCATTTAGCGATGGTTGTGTAGTTGGAAGTAATTTAGTTAGAGCTGATAGATTCTTTGCTGATACAGGATCTGCTAATAACTTCCCAGGTGGTGCAGGATCATTTCCTGGATCATATCCTACAGTAATTGCTAATCTTGCAACAGGTGGTATTAGTGGTGGTTCATATGATCCAACAAAAACCGTACCATTAAACACTCAGCCAGATTATTCAGGTTTTTCTGAAACACCTACTTATAATAGATTATTTGAGGCAATCATTAATCCTACTAAAGTAATAGTAAGTTTTGAAATGACATTTACTGGAAGTTTCCCTGGTGGCGATGCTCTCACTGCTTTAGTTAATAATGATCTGTTAGTTTATATAAGAAAGAAAGCTGCTAACGCAGGAACTAATTTTGGATACGGTGCGGTACCACATTCATTACATGGTTCAGCTGCATTCGGTGTTCCTAGTACATATGCAGATCCACCACCGTCGGTTGATGGTCCAGGTTCGGCGTGTAGAACAGGAAGTAGTTCTGGTAATTTTATAACAGGATCGTTTGGTTCAACTAATCAATGCGAGGATGGATTTTTTGTAGAAATACAATATACTGATCAAACCGTAAGAATTGATTCAATAACAATAAAACTTATCTTTGCAGACGGTACAAGTGAACCTGCATAAAGTGGATAAATATAAAAAGAAATAAACACAAATAATTAGATGGCAGGATTTAATAGTACAGATGTAGCAAAGCTAACCTTTAAGGTACAAGCAGGTGGGGTGATTGATGCTGCATCAGGGTCAAGATGGTATGAATCTAAATTAGCATTCAGTCCAAAGGTAGTACCTAATCGAATATTAACTGATTATGCAAACATTCCAGTTGCAGCTGACGTAGCAGCAGCTGTTTCTGCCGCTTCTGCTAATCCGTCTTTCATGACTGATTTATCTGCTGCCGCTAATGCTGTTAGATTAACAACCGTTACAAATGGTGTAAGTAATACTTTTGCTTCTTATACTACATTTGGAGATAGAGGTAGTGTAATATTAAATAACTGGATTCAACCCCCAGCATTTCCACAATCAACAGGTACTCCTTCTGATGGATATACAATAAAATTATGGAGTGGTGATCCTACTGGTGCTGTTGGTAGTTTTGCTGAAGTTGGACCAACTGCTGGTCAACTAGCATTTCCTGGTTATGTAGGTTGGGTTTGGAATTATGACATGGGATTATTATTCTTATGTACTGATTTAATTGAAAACATGACTCCAACAGATCCAAGTTATGATTCAGCTGCTTATCCAGGTGGATTAAATCTTTATGTAACAGGTTTTAGATATACTGGTAGTACTGGTACCGGTGGTGGTGGAGGTGGTGCACAAGGACCACAAGGACCACAAGGTGCTACAGGACAACAAGGACCGCAAGGACCAACTGGAACTACAGGACAACAAGGTCCACAAGGTCCACAAGGACCACAAGGATTAACTGGTCAACAAGGACCACAAGGAGCAACAGGACAACAAGGACCACAAGGACCAACTGGAACTACAGGACAACAAGGTCCACAAGGACCACAAGGTATTACTGGTCAACAAGGACCTCAAGGTCCATTAGGACAACAAGGTGCTCAGGGACCACAAGGACCACAAGGAGAAACCGGTGCTCAAGGTCCACAAGGTGTTAGTGGCGGTCCAGGTGCTCAAGGTCCACAGGGACCAACTGGAACTACAGGACAACAAGGACCACAAGGACCACAAGGATTAACTGGTCAACAAGGACCACAAGGAGCAACAGGACAACAAGGTCCACAAGGTATAATTGGACAACAAGGACCACAAGGACCACAAGGTGCAACTGGCCAACAAGGACCTCAAGGTATTACTGGTCAACAGGGACCACAAGGTCCACAAGGTATAATTGG
>Ga0209535_1003467_pt1 | contig 10032 bp, 11 predicted proteins | sample LinPmetageLP28_FD_184041 | JGI IMG/M metagenome (GOLD analysis project Ga0209535, IMG submission 184041) | Marine viral communities from the Pacific Ocean - LP-28 (SPAdes) (version 2) | ecosystem: Environmental > Aquatic > Marine > Oceanic | place: Pacific Ocean | collected 2009-08-22
ATATCAAAAGAATTTTTTTCAGTCATCATTGGTTTACCTTGATTCATTTCTGTAATTCTTTGTATTATATCTTCTTGAGAAGAACCTTGGTTTAGCATTTGTTCTATAAGCGAGTTCATAAATTCTTTATTACCCATTAAAGAAGTCATTGCTTGATTGTTTGGCATACCAAATGCTTGTAATCTAGCTTGAAGAAAAGCTCTGTCTTCATCTGTTAAATTTGGGTCTTGCATTTTTTGAATTATTTTAGTTATTGCTTCTTCTGTTACTTGTGCATTATTCATTTGTGGAGCACCCATGTTAGCACCACCACCCATGTTATATCCTATTCTCCCACCGTTAGCTGCGGTTTGATATACTTCAATCATTTGTTGAGGATCATATTTTCTAGTTGCAACTGCTGGTGTAAAATTTAAATTTGCTGCCATCGCTTGTTTTTGGTCTAATATGTTTGCAGTTTTTTTAAGGTCTGCTAATTGTAATGCTGTGTTATCATCTGGTTTACCTGGATTTTCTGGATCAGAACCTCTACTAAACAATCCTGCTATTGCACCACCAATTACCGGTAAAATGTTTGCAGCTTGTCCGCCGGTACGTTCTCCATCTGGCTTATCTTTATCTTTTAATTTACCTTTTAAAAAAGTATCTAAAGGATTTTCATAACCTTGCGGTTCATTATCAACTCTTCTTTGTGATGCTTCTTTTACTTTTGTATAATCTTTAGCTTTTTTTTCTTGTCCTGAAATATCATTTCCAAATTCATCTTTAGTTCCTGAAGGATAGTACTCAGTGTCGTAACCAAAAACATTAACTTTAAGTGGATCCATAACATTTTCCTGGAACCATGATCCTACACCATATTGTTTTCTACCATCTAGGCCCATAATACCACCGTATGCTGCCATCTGTCTTGCAGGCATTCCTTGTGGAGCCATTGGTTGTGCAGAACTCATTTGTCCTTCGGCCATTGTTTGATCTAAAAATTGTTCTAGAGTCATAGGTTCTATACCTTGCTCTAACATGTCATTAACATATTTAGCATACTCTTCTTGTAATTGAGCCATCATCATTTGTTCCATCTCTTGTGGAGATTTAGGACCTTCATTACCACTATATTTTATAGATGGTGCGTTAGTTTTTAATTCTTCTGAAATTTGTATATCTTCTATTCCCATGGTTTTTTTACTTTACTTTGTTTTTGCAAACAAATCAAGAGCAGGCATGATAACTGTTACATCTCTTTGCACTTCCTCTTCAGGTATATTAGCAGCCTTTAAAGCCTCTTCGGTTTCATAAATCTCACCTGTTTTCTTGTTCTTTATTGTTGTTATTATCTTATCCGGTGTTAGCATTTTTATTTCACTCATTATGTTGTTACCTCTTTCTTAATGTTTAAATAGCTAATAGCCACATCAAACGAGTCTGTTGTGCTTGATTGTATTGTAAAGGTTTTACCACCTTCTACTATTAACGGTTGGGTTAATAATTCTGTTGTAACATTAGCTGTTAATGCTGCTGATTTAATAGCGGTAATACTGTTGTTTGTAATAGTCACCACTGGTGTACCGGCTGATGTAATTAATATTGATTTAATAACTATAGTTTCATTAACTGCAGGAACACCTGATCCAAAAGGTGTAAGTGCACTACCTGTTGTACTATTATCTACACCTACAAATTTATATTGGTTTACTACTGCCATTAATCTAAAAAGAAACTTCTAGCTTCTATCTCCTGTTTTAATTCTTCTTGAAATGTAGTGTTAAGTTTTTCTAACACTGCATCTAAATCTCGCACAAGTGATTGTGCTACATCTTCTTCGTATTCAAAGCTTGCTCTAGTTAATGTTTGTACTATCTTTGCCATTATAAACTTGCAATGCCTCCGTTTTTAAAATATCTTCTATTAGTACCATCAATAAAACCACCATCTTTTTCTCCACCACCCCAATCAGAATCTTCTCCAGCTCCGCTATAACTTCCACCATCACCCTCATTATAACCACCACCACCATTGTATTGATCAGTTCTATAATCTTCTTGTGTAGTTTGTTTTTTTTCAAAAAACTCATCTTTTTCTTTTAAAGCTTTGTCTAACTCGTCTTGTTGACCTTTCGAAAAATTTGTTGTCTTTTTACCTAAAAATGTATTGTATCCTTTTGTTTTCTTAGCTTGTAATTTATCTATTTTATTTTGTAATTGTTTTTGATAATTATTAGTTCCAAACATAGATTGAACGTTCTGACCACTTAACACAGAATTATTTGAGTATTGTTGTAACCCACTACCAGGATTTCTTTCTATGTAACCTCTACCTGAAGCATAATCTATTTGACCTGCAAGATTAGGGCTGTAATTAAATGAACCTGGTCTTGTTGGATCAAATGCTCTACCTAACATTAAAGATCCTCCCATTAAAAGTCCCGGTCCTAACATACCACCAAGTTTACCACCCATTAAACTTTGTATACCTCGATTAATTCCTGCTCTTTTAAGATTGTCTATAGGATTAAAACTTTGACCCGTTAAACTAATTGCATACTTAGGGTTTCCTTGTTGTTTATCTAAACCTAATTTTTTTGCAGCATATTCTCTTGCTTCATCTGTAATATAATCTAATGATTTTGATTTTGCGTATGATATAGCTATTGATTCTAGTAATGCTTCCATTATCATTATCTTCTTCCTCCAGTTTGTATATCTAACCTAAAGGTTCCTAATTTCCAACTAGTATCTACGGCTGTATTAGATATTGTAAGAGCTATAGCTCTACCTCTAGCACGTGTATCTACTTTTGTCGTGCTAGACGATATAGTAAAAGGACCCAATGATGAACTTGCTGCTGTATCATTTGGATAGTTTCTTAAATCTAATTGTACAACAGTATTACCAGCTTGAGATATAAAGTCAGGTATAATTCTACTAACTCTCATAATGTTTTCACCATCACCCCTGAGATCACCTAGGTTTGTTGCGGCTCCTCTTACAACTTTTTGTGTAATGTCATAATCACCAGAAGTAATATTAGCTGGTATGGCTGTTGTCACTCCTAGTCTTATTTGATTAACCCCTGTTTCGTGTTCATAGTAATATGAAATTCCTTCTGTGTTACCAACTACATCAAACGATGTATCTGTGCCTGCATCATATTGTGTAGCATGCGGTAATCCAAATACAGCAGAATCAACCCATGAAGTTCTAATAAACAAAGGACTTGCATTTACAAACCATATAGGACGTTTAGATGTTGAATCTAAATAACTATATGTAACTGATTGAGTATTTACATTTGATCCAGCTTCTGGATAAAACCACGTAACTTCACCAAACAAGTTATTAATTCCTGCATAAACCATTTGATTAGATGTAGTATTTAAACTATCATAAACATAGTCTTCTACTAAACAATCCATAGATTCTAGTTTACCAGTATATCTAAAGAAACCATTATCAGACATCCAGTACGCAGCACCATCAACTTCAACGGCTGCATTTTTACCAATTAATCCACAGTTAGTACCAACTTGTTCAAAAGCAAATGTAAAAGGAGTTCCAACAAATCTCATAGTAAATAAAGCTGTATCACTCCATACATATAATGCATTTCTTCCAAGCTTAGCACCAATGATCCGTGATCCAGCGGCCAGTCTTTGTGTACCAGCACTATTCTCAGCTGTAGGTGTGTATTCATTTATATTTTCTTGAGAGGAAAATCTTATAAACATATCATCTTGTGTAGACTTATTTCCAATAGTTGTTTCTGTTCCAAAAAATACTAAGTGTCTATCTGGAGTTGATACTAACATATCTCGAGATGCTGTTGGTGCACCGGATATAATTGTAGCCCGTGTTGCTGTTGCATTAGATGCATCAGAATTCCATTCAAAACATTCACCGTTAAATATTAAAGCAATAAGTGTGCTTCCTAAATTATCTAATGACCACATACCAGGTTCAGCTACAGTATCTGTGTCAGCTGATGATTGACCCCAACCAGAAAAATCACTATGATTTGTAACTGTAGCTCCTGTGCTATGAGAAGCATTCGTTGTTCCTCTAACATTTCTAGTTATTCCTGTTAAAGTATTTGTTGCTGTAGTAACACCAGTATAAGAAATTTCTTCAGTACCTACTTGTATAAAATTAGTTCCTGTTGTTGGAAAATTTAATACAGAGGTTAAAACAATACTAGTTCCAGTTCCACCTGTTCCCGCTGAGTTAGCAGATAATGATCCATTTAATGTAGTTGTTTGAGGAGCTGTTGATGTTCCACCCCACTGTGAAATACCGTAACCAAAAACCCCAACTTGTTCTGCTGGACCTACGTGATAGTATTGAAAAAAAGTTATACCTCCAGAAGTAGTTGCTCCTGATCCTGATTCATTACCAGGCATTGTAATAGTTAATTCTGTTCCTGATATAACACTAGTAATCATAAATTTTTTATCACAAAAATCAGAAGCTCCAAAATTAGAACCTGTAATTGCACTAAACGTAGAAATATCCCCAAACAAAATAATGTCTCCTGCTTCAAAATTATGCGCACTGCCAAATGTAAGTGTTACGATTGGTGATCCGTTAACAGTGCTAAATGCACTTGTAATAGCTGTACCAGATGGATTAACTAAAGGGTGAATGTCGTAGTATACTTCTCCTGAATAAGCGTATAAAATTCTATTGGTTCCAATAATAGCATATTTAATACCATCTTTATTAACCATATGATGTAACCCTCTAGCTGCACCTGTTAATTTACTAGCGCCTAATTGAGACCAACCACCAATTTTTTCAGGTGTACCATACCTAAAACGTACATTTTCACCACCTGTCCATTGAGACTCGGCACCTGTAGATGTAACTTGTTTATTGAATCCTGGTAAAAAACCTAATTTTTGTAACATATATTAAAACCTGTTTATTAGGTAGTATACTAGATCACAACTGATTTCAATATTTAAACCCTTTAAAATAACTAGGTAAACCAAGGAAAGGTCTTTTATCAAATTGATTAGCTTTAGCATTTTTAGAATTAGATTTGTTATAATGCAAAAAAACCTGTCCACAATCTTTACCTTTAAATTCTTCTCTCCAATGTTCTAGATCACAACCAGAATAAATTAACATATCTCCAGGGTTTAAATTAACTTCTATCCCATCCCTTCCTTCTTTTCCTGTAGGATCTAAATATATAGGCCATGGTTCACCCCCTAAATTTAAAGTAGTAGATATTTCACATGAATACCTATCTTTATGTCTAGCTAAAATATCTCCTTTTTTATAAATTCTTGCATAGGAATATGTAGGACTTAACTTTATTCCAGTGTGTTTTTCCATAACAGGTTTTACTTCTTGTAATAAAGTTTCCATTACTAAGTCACTATAGTGTGAATAAGTGTTAGGTACTTGGTGATCATTCCATACACCATGTTCTGTGTTAAATGGAGACAAGTATTTTTGATCAAATAAAAACTTAGTAGATTTTCTTTTATTTAAAAAATAAATATAAACAAATTTAGCTAGCTCCGGAGAAATAGCTTTTTTTAATACTGTGTATTTATTTTTCTTGAATGACATTTAATACTCCTTTTGGTATTGCTTGGCAGTTCCAATGTATAAATCTAAATGGTTCATAGCCCATATCAAGAACATATTGATGAGGCAGGTAAGATGGAAAAAATACCATTCTACCAGGTACTGCTTTATAGTTAATTTGTGAGGATGCATAAGTAACTTTTGTTTTATCTATTTCAGGTAAAAGATTCATAAGATTACCCGGTCTTGGATCTTCAAACAAAGGCATAGATGTTTTGTCACTAGCTTTTAAAAAATAAAAACCAGACATATGACCATTCCAATGAGTGTGCAACGTGTGGTGTCCTCCACCTTTTTTAGCAAACTCTTGTACCCACATTTCTGTAGTAAATAACTGATGACCCGACATATCAAAACCCATTTCTATTAATAAGTTATTTGAAGTATCACCTATGTAGTTTATTAAATTTTTAAAACTAGGATCACCTATTAAACTTGTTGAATGATACACACTACCTAAATCACCTTTGTTTCCATATTTTTTATTACGTTTATTAATACCAGGTTTTAATCCTTTTTTAGCTTGATCAATATATTTATCAGATGCTTTGTCTATATCGTTAACAAATTGTGGTGCATCAGCAAACCATATAGGACACTTAAAAAAATCTTGTCTAAATAATTTTTTTGGATAAATAATTTTTTTCTTCATAATTTTTTATTTAAATGGATATCCTAAATTCCAAATAACCAAACTGTTTCTTTCTCCGCTTTTTACCGGACATACTCTATGCCACACAAACGAAGGAAATACAACTAAAGATCCTTTAGGTAATATCTCTGTACATTTTTTAATATTAGGTTTTTTATCTGGATCTGTATTTCTAAAATCAAATTCTAATTCTCCACCTTTGTAATCTTTTGGATCTGACAAAGTAACTGTTACAGATAATTTTCTAATTTTTTGATGTGATGGAGTATTGGGTTGATTGTATGGTTTATTCCAGCTATCACTATGCCAATCATAAAATTGTTTCTTTTTATATGTTGTAAATTGACAAGCTTCAGAATGGTCCCAATTAAAATTCCATCCCGAATCTCTATTAGCTTTTTGAATGTAAGGGTGAATTTCTTTATAAATCCATTTATCTTCCATCCAAACAACATCTGAATTTCTTTTCTTTTTTAAATCATTAATTGATTTTTTATTTAATTTCTGTTTATCAAAACCACCAGTGACTGCCATTTGGTGTTGTAATTGTTTTCCGTATTTAGTTATGTCATCGCAAATTTTTAATGGAATAGCTGATGTAAAATACCAATAATAATTAACTAAATTCATTTTTATTATCCTATCAATTGTCTTTTAGATTCAACTACAAAACTCTTTAAAGAAGGGTCCATTATAAATTTAAAAAAAGCAACATAAGTTAATCTTGTTTTATTATTTGGATCAATAAGATTTTTTACACCATGTACTTGATTGCCATCAAATAATAATAATCTATTTTTAACAGATTCAAAATAAATTGTTTCATCAAATTGAGAATTATTTTCCTGTAAACTTTCATAATATTTTTGATCAAACTGTTTACTTTTAAGATAGTGCCTTTTTAAATCATTATGTTTAAAAAATGATTTATAATCTTTTGGTTTAAATATAGAAGTACCGCAATTTTTACTATCACTTAAATAAATTATTGCACTAAGTTCAGTATCATTGTCTTGATGAATCCATCCTTCTTTACCATAAGAGTCATCAATTTTTTGAAAACCAGAACTTGCTCCGTACATTAATTGATTTGTAAAATGAGGAACAACAAGTCTTAAAATTTTTAAATTAATAAAACTAGCTAAAGAGCTGTCTTCTATCTGTAAATTATTTGTTCTTTTACCTGGCCAACGCCCATCTTTATCAACATAAAATTTTAATTTAGTAGAAGCTTGTATTATTTCATCTACGTTATCAAAAAAATTATCTACGCACATTGTAGGCCACTTCATATTGATCCTTTCATACGAATACTATATAAACTATTTTAAATTATTTGTAAAGAGTAATTATTCAGACACCCAAGATAAGGCTGATGCATCCCAAGAAAAGTTATTTTCTGGAGTTTCTTTATCTTTTGCAATCCATTTTAAATTAGGTTCATCCCACTTTATATTGTAAAGTTTTATAATAACATCACCAACTGATTTACCTTCTGGTATAGTAAAAGGGTTCCACCCTGTTATTCTAGTTGGCTCTTCTGGATCACTGTAAACGGGTTGAGGTTCCACATAAACTTCTCCTAAAGGATCTTCGTAAGTTATAATTGTTGGATAAACTACTGGTGGTTGCCAATCGTTATTAGAATCTAATGTAAAAGATAGGTAAGGTTGTGGTTGAATAAATATATCTTGAACAGAGTCGTAAGTAAAATTTAACCCACAAAATTGTTTTCTAAAATTATGTGTGTATGATGTTTGTTTCCAAACACCACCTTTAAAAAATTTAGCACACCATGTTTCACCATCGACATGCATATCATTATCACCTAAAGAACCAGCTGCTGTTTCAATATCATTAGCAACAACTACTACTCTTTTTACTATATTGTTTTCATCTAATTCTGCAAAATGTGCCATAATATATTTTTAACTAACCTCTAATGTTCCTGATACTGTAAATCTTGCAATTTGTTTACTACCTGGGACTGGTGTAACTGTGTTTGTACCGGGTGTTACTGAAACAGTAACAGAAGTTGGAAAACTCATAAGTACTTTACCAGAACCGCCGTTCATTCCAATTCTAGAAGGAGAGGGACCTGCAGCATAAGAAGCACCAGCGCCACCACCAGTGTTAACTTCACCAGCTTGACCTGCGTCATAAGATTGAGAACTTCCACCAGCATCACCGCCACCGCCACTAGCACCACAGCCTCCAGCTCTATTACATGCAGTAGCACCACCGCCGCCAGAATAAAATCCATTTGTGGGTCCATAAAAAGGTTGAGGTTCTGTTCCAAAAGCTGGTCTAACATCTTTACCTCCAGCTCCGTTTCCACCTTGACTGCCGCCATTAGCACCATTACAACCGGAGCCGCCACCGCCGCCACCGCCAGTTCTGTTTGAAGGGTTACCTGTACCACCATTACCACCAAAACCAAAAGTTCCTGAATCACCTGCTGCACATGATTGTATTCCTGCTCCAGGACCGGAAGTACCTGATTGTCCAAAAGCTCCTCCACCAGAACCACCAGGACGACCTGAATCAGTTATGGGAGGACTTGGTTGACAACCACCTCCACCACCACCACCACCTATGGCAGTTAGTGCAAAATCTCCATCACCTACAGTAGTGTCGTTACCATTGTTAGCAACAGCAGACCATAAAACACCAGTGCCACCAGCTCCAATTACAATTGGAATTGCACCACCAGCAAATGCTTTTGTGTAAGCAGAAGCATTAAATATTACACCACCTCCACCGGCTCCACCATTTGCAGGAAAAGCTAATGTTCCACCTCCACCGGCTACTGCAGCAAAACCTGAAAAAGTAAGACACTGTGTTGCAACACCACCACCAGAACCAAATCCTAAAACTTGATAACCAAATGATTTACCTTTTCTTTTTTGTATATTTTTTGTGTTCTTACTTGATGTAAGTTTATTTTTAATGTCTCTCATATCTAAATTCCTTATGCGTCGTTAGCCGCGTCAGTAGTAAAGAATAATTTGATACCTAGAACTCTACATTCACCAGTAAATGTATCACTACCGTCTGCCGCATCTCTAAAAAATTGAAAGTATGTTTGCTCACCTGCTGCAGGAGAACCCGCAACTGTCACTGCACTACTTTCACCTGTAATTTGTTGATCTTCAACTGTTCCAATACCAGCATCTGTAATATTTATTGCTGTTCCATATGCAACATCAATAGTGTCATTATCTGCACATGCAACACCCTGTAATCCAAAAATAGCATTTCCTGTATTAGTTGTGCTTGGAGACCAGTAAGCTTGATAAGTTATTGTGCCTTCATTCCATGATTTAGGCATAGCTATTGTAAATTGTGTATATTGTTTTGTACTAGCATCAAAATCAAATACTTTTAAATCTGGTCTTGTAGCTGTTGTTTCTACTTGTGCTGCATCTGCAGGGTTAGTAGTTGGTCCGTACATGGCTGCTGCTGGAACCCAAATAGTTTCTTTCCCTGCGATTTTAACTGCAGCTGTTCCTGACTTGAGAGTTCCTGTTCCTTTAGGATTTAAATTTATATCAACATTAGTTTCACCTGTTGCTGAAAGAATTGGACCATTGCCTGTTGCAGCATTTGCTAAAGTTAATTCATTAACCGCTGAACCTGTAGCTGTTAAAAGTAATAATTCGTTTCCGTTAGTATCTAAAATTGAAGTTCCAATTTTAGGTGCTGTTAAAGTTTTGTTTGTTAAAGTCTGTGTTCCAGTAAGAGTTACATCACCATCACCAAAACCTAAAGTATATATATCTGGGTTAG
>Ga0209535_1003468_pt1 | contig 10032 bp, 17 predicted proteins | sample LinPmetageLP28_FD_184041 | JGI IMG/M metagenome (GOLD analysis project Ga0209535, IMG submission 184041) | Marine viral communities from the Pacific Ocean - LP-28 (SPAdes) (version 2) | ecosystem: Environmental > Aquatic > Marine > Oceanic | place: Pacific Ocean | collected 2009-08-22
AATATCTTGAAGTTTTTTCCTACATTCCATTCGGTATATGCCTGTGTATGAATATGTCCCTGTACGGTTGACATCATATCATTTTTAGATTTAGTCCGGGCTGTTCCTCCCTCACCGTGAACGTATTGTACACCATCATAGACAACCTGCTCAACCCAATTCCAATTAGTTCCAAGCACATCGTTGTAATCTTTAATCCAACGGCTTGGTATCTGAGAATCAAATGCCTTACGCATTATTATTCTATCGTGGTTTCCAATACACACATCTGCTTTTGGAAACTCATCTCGCCACTTAGAAACTTCTTCAATAGCATAATCAAGCTCATCTCCACCACCCATACCATCCGGGTCTGTTGCGTGGAATGACGAGTAATGATTGTCGATGATGTCACCAATAAATATTACTTGATTGCAATTATACTTTGCATAGGTGTCTTTACAGAACTCAAAGTACCCTTCAAGGGTAAATGGTGCGTGCAGGTCGCCTATAACAAGTATACGCTTTTCTTTTTTGGTTAAGTTTAGGTAGGCATCTTTTTTGTTGCCTTTTAGTCTTGGTCTAAAATCACTATAGCTCATCGGTAATTGATAATTGAATTTCTCTTAACTCCTCGATTAACTCGACAAGAACATCACTCAATTCATCAAAATCTCTGTCGATTAGAAGTTCATAGACGTCATCTACATAGTCGTGAATAACTCCCATCTTATAGTTGATGTGAGCTAATCTTTCCTTTTCGTATGCAGATATTTTCATCCCTGTGGTTTCAAACCTAAGTAATAGTTTTTAATTATCCTAATTTTTTATTGAAATAAATTTTGTTTTTTTAAGTAATTGAATTTCTTGTCTTAAAGAAACATTCTCTCTCTCTAAATTACGCAAACATCTTACTAGCTCGCTGTATGTTGCTTTTTCTATATCAACCGTATCAATACTTTTAATTACTAGTTCTTTGATTATATTGTATGTACGATATAGTTCTTTGTCATAAATAACTAAATCATCAAATGTTCTTACGCTATGTATAACTGTTGAGTGGTCTTTATTTAAAGTTCTACCTATTGGTTGAAAACCATATCCTAAGTCTCTAAGTATTTTAAAATAAATCATTCTGCCAAATACATACTCTTGTTTTCTAGTATCTGCCGTTATATCTATTTTAAATGTTTCGTTAATTAAAGCTATTAGTTTTTTCCTTAGTGGTAAGTCTATAATTGTTTTTCTCATATGTTTTGGTAATTTTTTCATTTGTTTATTTAATTTAATTAATTTAATTTCGTATTGTCTTTTTTCATTTAGAGACAGTATTTGATAATAAGCAAAAGCCCTCAAGACCAAGAGGGCTTTTTTTATTCCTCACGTTTTGCCTTGCATTCTTTACACAAGACTTCTGTGCTGTGTGTAGAGTCTAACACAAGGTCTCCTGACCTTAAGCAATCTACACAAAAGTTTTGACCATACTCCCAAAACTGTTTGTTTAGGGGATGATGACTGTCTGTTGTATTATTCATATTACTATTAATTAATTATTCACCTCTATACACTTCAGTTTTAAAACCGAATGAACTAAGTTCTTTTAATCTATATTCTTGTAGTTTTGACAGCTTACCTGTCTTGGTTTTGATTTCGCTAAAGATGACAGCAGCATCAGGATGAATAGCTAAAACATCGGGGATTCCATTTTTGTTCGTCTTAATTAACTTAAGAACGTAATAACCTTGCTCTTCTAATTCTTTTATCCTTTTGCTTTGTATCTGCTGTTCGGTCATTTCTTTGTCGACCTACCGTTCTGACCGTTTCTAGCACGGTTACGGCTTCGTCTTTCTTTAACTAAGCGTCCACTCTTCGTGTGACTCATATCAATACCATCACCATTGCCATATGTCCCTGCTTTTTTATTAGCAGCATTTAGCTTAGCACGGTATCTCTTGCGTCTCTTGGTGGCATTATACTTCTTATCATATTCTCTTTTACGTTTGATTTGTTCATCAGACATATTTTTATTATCATATGATGGATGCTTGCCGGCACGAGAGTTTCTTTTGCTTTTCATTACTACAAAGTTAACATATTTCTGAATTCTTTATTGTCTCCGTCAAATAAATGCATATTCTCTAATGCTTTTTGATACATATTAAGCCCATCCTGCTTGTCTATGAACCTTCCTAAGTTAACTTGTTTGTCTCCTATCTTAATCTGAGCCTGCCATTTCTTATCTCGTTTAAACCAATGCACACCGCAGTCTGTTCTGCCACGTGAAGAGTTCTCACGATTAGATATGATTTGCAAATTAAATACGTAATTGTTTAAACGATTGTTGTCTATATGGTCCACCACAGAATTCATCCCGTCAGGCTCGTGCTCTAGGAATGCCATAGCGACTGCAACGTGTACTCCATATGTTTTCTTTTTGCCGTCTTTATGTAAACCGACTATTAGATAGCCGTTGTTATTAATACTAGGCTTTCTTATTCTTTCTTTCCCGTACTTCAGGCTCTTTACAGTCCCGTAGTTGCTTACCTGATAGACTCCATCGTAACCGGGGATATCTTTAAATATTTCTTCTTTCATAATATTTCTTTTAAAAAATGTTTTAAAGTATAGTCTTTTTTGTTAGATACAGCTTTGTATATCTTATCTTCAATTCCTTTCTCAGCAAATACCCAATATACATCACTCTCTAATCTATCTTTAGTTGTCATTCTGTCTCTGCTCTGCCAATAGCTTGTTGCACTAAAGTCTATATTATAGTACACTAACGCCTCAGCTTTGCGAAGACTAATACCTTCTCTACCTGATTGAATCTGTAAGGCAATCGTTTTAGGCGTTGTGTTGAACTCATCTAGCTCCGTACATAGATTATCCCCGTAGACCTCTTTTAGGGCGTTGTACTCCTCTTTAAACTTATAGAAGATACCAACCTTACTATCTCCAAAGTTATCGTGTATAAACCTCGCTTTACTCAAGTCAAGTATCTTTGAGTTACCTGATTCAAACTTAACCGTACCTGAATATATCTGATGTAACTTGGTCATTAGCTTTACACTAGTATCTCCAAGTATTACTTCATCCTTTCCTTCAACCACTAAATCTTTTTTAAGTTTATTAGCTATATTATATGTGATGTCATCCATCTTTACATACATCTTATGTTCACGGGTATCAACCTTGAAACCCGCTTCCTTCTGAGAGTAACTAATCGTGTATGCTTTCATTATATCAATAATGCTCTGCTTACCATTAGAATAATCTCTGATACGAAGACCGTTGATTTTCTTTTCAGTAACGATTACATAATCATCACAGAACCTATAGAAGTTCTTATACTGCTTGAATGGATTATTTGGTATACCATATACCTGATGATACATCTGACTGAATGATTCAGGTGTAGGTGTTCCTGACATTAATATGACATACGGATTATTCTTAGCTATCAACTCACGCACCTGCTTGGCACGTTTACTTGGCTTAGGGAACGCACCCATACTGTGTGCCTCATCACATACAATCAAGTCCCACATATCTTGTGGTAGCTTGTGGATGCTTTCGTAGTTCATAACTACTAGGTTGTACTTAGGGTTAAGCATTGCGTAGTCAGACTCGATAGTGCTGATTGCCTTCTTCTTAGTTAAGAAGAGGACATTCCCTACACGCACCTCATCAGCAATACCAAGACTTGTTAAGGTCTTGCCTGTGCGAACCTCCATAGCTAGGTATAATAGTCGATTAGACTTTATCATCTCTACCCCCCTAGAGATGATAGTTCTCTGATAGTCTCTAAACTTAAAACTTGACTTAGTCATATTCTTATTTAGTTTTATATCTGTTAATTTAAATTTAGGTCTATCTGAATGAATAATCTTATGTCTATTCATTAGTCTTGCAAACAATGAGTCCTTATCCTCTAAGTTTCCATAAACCTCAGATGATACTACTCTTTTTCCCTTCTGTGCTGTTACTTGATATAATCCTTTCATAGCTTAATCATATACCATTTACCTGTCACATCTTTTCCTTCCTCTACATCATTTCCTGTTGTGTATTTAGCATATGCCTTTACAAACTTATGAAACTTCATACGACTTAACTTTATATTACCTGTCTTTCCGTAGTCAGGATAGTCATCGCAAAAATCAATATAAAGTTTATTTAAGTGTATGGTTTCTTCTACAGGTAGCAATGGATTCTTTTCTCCTACCTTCACTCCACACCACTCTACGAAGTCTTCTGATGTTTCTAATATAAATGCTTTGTACTTTCCATTTACTAGCTCACTCTCAATAAGACCTGTTCTCATATAACTGCTTAGACAATTAACCATATAGCTATCAAACAAACACCACTCATCTGAATCCCAATCATTAAATAGATGTCTCTTAAACTCATCAAATGGTGTATACTGCTTACTGTAATGTGGATGTAACTCAATCTCAAACTTACGCCTTGCAAATGAATTACCCGTACCTCGTATTGCGTAGTTGGTTGTGATTGCTACCTTCGGTGAACGAGTATATGGTATCTTGATTGCATCCTTGTTTTTCTTCTCCAATGTAAGACCTTCAGTAATTACACTAAACAATCTTTCAAAATCAAAGTTACGCTTTACATCATCAAAGCATAGCAGTTGCGTATCAACCGATACGGTTTGATATGGGAACGACTTCTCAAAGTTAAATGCCTTACCATCAATCACAACTAGCTTTTTCATATGACCCAATGCATTCATAAATATTCCCTTACCTGTCCCCCCTTCAGGGTTCTCACTAGCAACCTCATCATTCAATATTATTGCCGGGCAAGATGATAAGTTCTTAAATCCGTGTAACATAAAACCAATTGTTGATTCTACGGTATCAATCCTATCTTGACTACCACCACATATCCTTGATATAAATGTCTTGTAATCACAATCATAATTACGACACATTCTAAATGTCCTATCTATGACGTGGTCCTTCCAAACATATCCATCTAAATCAAGATAATCAATAGTTTCAATATCGTTTGTTGTTACCTTTACTGCACAATTACTATAATAAAGAAACGATGTATCTTTTGTATCTCTTACGAAATGAATATCAATAGTAGATAATAATGTAAGAAAGTCTTCCTTGAATAAACTTGTCCTATCTGCATAGTGGTTATAAACTGACAGGTCATCAAGTTCTAAAAGAAAATTCAATATAAAGTCTTTTATCTCTTTATCTGATGTGTGGTCTATCAAATTCTCAATAACTCTAACAAATACAAAGTTAGTTGTACCTTCAGGTGAATATTTATAGAATCCTTTTTCTTCTAGAAATTGCTTGAATAATATAGGTATATTTTTAATTACACCCTTCTCACTCTTAGACCAAAATTTAAAACTTGAACCTTCGTCTTCTGCACGCTTAATTACTGACTCGACATCACATTCAGGATATGATTTATTATTGCTATCTAACTCCTCAATAATTTCTTTTTTGGTTGCTCCATTCCTAACCTTAAGTCTAACTATATTAACAGCCGACTCATCCTCATAAAACTTTGTTTTAAACTTATCATTATGGTTGTACGCATTCTCAATTGTAGCTTGTATCTCTTTAAGAGTAAAGTCTTCCTGTTCGTATTGGTTTAGTACATACCCTGCTAATGATTTATTAATACCATACTCATTGAAAGCCATTGCAAGTGTATATGCGTTTTGATTTCGCATACCCTCGTGCATTGGAAACTTTTTCTCCCACCACTTAACAAGTATCTCTACAATCTTATTCTCGTCTGTGATTGGTAGTGTGGCTATGTTAGATAACACATCAACCTCTACATATTCTTTCTCCTTTATCTTATCATACACTTCAGAGTTCTCGTTGATATGAATTAGATTATCCCAAGATTCATAACATACTCTACTTATATTTTTTGATGTTGTATCAAAGTATGGTGAATCAAAATACTCCTCAAGTGAATTGAAATAGTTAACGTGTTTATCTATATCAGCAGGTATCTTAACTAATACCTTTAAACCATTACCTGATGGAGATACAAATACCGAATAAACATACTTGTCTTTAGCTATCTTATCTTTATGCTCCTTCATTATGCTTTTCTTTTCATAATCATCGAAGTCTAAACATATAAGACCGCTATGCTCTAGTATTGACTTATCGTTTCTTTTATTGAATGTTCCACTAAAACATATAGCAGGTAGCTGTTGCTTTAGTTCTGCTCTTGTGTTCTTATCCTTTTCTGTTCTGATGCTTTTTACTAGTTCCTTACTCTTACCATCCTTGATTCTATCAAGTATAACACCAATAGGAACGTGAAATGGTGCTTGGGTTTCTTTTATATTTTTAAATATTGTGACGTTGTTTGACATAAATTGACGATTTTCTGACGTTTAAATTGTTGATTATCAATGACTCTGACGACTTGACGACTTTTACTAAGTAAACTTGTAATAAAAAAATATTATTATATATATAGTAGTAGTAGTAGTATAGGGATTTTTAAAGTCGTCAGGATAAAGAGCAAATAAAAGGGAGTCGTGTAACTCCCTTATTATCTGCAACTTAGCCCTTAATTAAAATGGCATTTCCTCTGAAGTATTACTGATGACTTCCATCACATCCTTCTTTTCTTCCTTTGGTTTAGGTTGCCAAGTATCAAGTTGGCAGTAATATTTACCACCTTTACTTTGCTTGATGTCTAGATTAACCCATCCATTCTTTTGGTTTGCTTGAAGAAACGCAATCGCCTCTTCTACTTTAATTGATTGCGACCCTACTACAAATTCAGGTGCGTTTTCTTTTCTCTTGAAGATGAATCCATCTGCAAAAATTGTCTCGTTTGACATAATTATTATATAAATTTTATCCCAATTAATTTAGGTGTGGTACGATTGGGAAGTACGAACCCACCTTATCATAATTAAATTAACTCCTGCTCTATATAGTAGTCGTTAATATTTTCATTTGCATTCTCTGCAAAAAACTTTTTGTATACCTCTACTGCTTTTACAACCTTATCTTCTCCACGTTCAAGAAACTCGGTGGTTGGTCTGTATATGCCCAACCTACCTGTACCTTTCTCTATTGCGTAAAATACTAATGGTTTATTAAACAATGATTGGTAGATGTATGCTTGGCTATCGTAGTTATACTTCCTTGCACTCCACTTGAAGTCATCTATATTGGATGTGGTCTTCAAATCAATAAGCATATCAGGATGTACAATATCTGCCTTGCCTTTCCACATCTGACCACATATCTTACCAATAGCAGGTACTTCATACTCATTGCCATCGTTTCTGATATCATCAAAGAATGTGTAGTTGCTCAACATCTTTGTAACCAATTTTTGTATCTCTTCAACCTCACTCTCAAGTAGTGCATATGGCAGGTCATTGTCCTCGCAGTATTGCTTGTACACCTTTGTTGTTCGTGTACTTGCAGTTACATACTTAACATTCTCTGCCTTGCTTGGCTCGAGTATCAACTGATGAAAGTATCTACCTTTTGCAAAGTTCTGATTGTCGGGCTGTGATACACCAAACTGACTAGGGTCTTTTAGTAGTGTACCTATGTCTGAATTAGATAGGTACTGCTTACCGAAGTCACCATAGTAGTTGGTGTCATCCCGTAACATTTCAATTACATCCATTACTTAAGTAGCTTTTGAAGTTCTTTCTTGGTAGTTGCGTTGATGGTATACTTCTTAGATAGATTGACAACAATCTCATCTATATTTAAGCTACCTTTATTCTGCAATACATAACGCTTTACCTTCTCCCAATTAGCATCACCAACCTTCAGACCTATTTTCTTAACAGGCTCTGCTTTGGTTATCATTTCCGGGACATCTTCACCCTTCCAAAGTGATAGACCCAATCCGTGCATAGCAATTGCCTTAGCAGTTGAACGCTGAATAGTTTTATTTACATCCATAGATGTAACATCATCTGCTCCAATAGCTTTGTTTCGGAAGTCCATAATTGGTAAGTAATCAATATGTTCAACATCATTAACTATAATACCAACCTTTACCCAAGATGACCTGCCATCAGAAAAGTAATTCCATCCTGTTGCGGTGTCTTCATATACGATACGTTGTGCTGATGGATATTGTTGCTTAAGCATATGCCACGCATTTGCCCACGATAGGTAATCCATTCTACCTTTTCTCTCTACCTTGTCCTTTACGCTGATAGCTGACAAGACTTCATAACTCGGTTTGCTCATTTAATTTGTTGTTTAAATTGTTGTACTCTGACAAAAAAAATTCTCTTTTTGCCTTTAATTGTTTAATTGTTTTTTCACTACCTTTACCATTGACTTCGTCTCGAATAGTTTTCTCAACTTTATCTAGCTTGGAACGATAGTTCGACAAAGTTACTACATATACCCCATATCTCCAACCTTTTTCTTTGAAGGCATCAAACTCAAGGTCTGTAAGTCTTTGGTAATATCTCTTACTTGTGTTCAGTAAATCAATTTCGTGTGTGTAATCATCTTTAATTATCTTAACATCTAATAGACTTGTTGATTGGTATCCATTCTCTATTATTTTAGCTGACTTCTTATCGCTAAATGCTTGGTCGAATATATCTTCTAAACTGAACATAATTTTTCTTGTAGCTTTATGTAATATTTATCTTCGATATTATTCATTCTTGTTATTCCGTGAATGATTGTTGAATGACCTATATCGTATCCATTCTCTCTCATCATTCTAACGATTGTACCTATCTTAAATTCTCCATCAGCAAGACAAGTCCAATAAAGCATCTGTCTTGCATCTACAACCTCTCGTTCTTTGGTGTTTGTAAATAATAATTCTCTTGGGATACTAAACTCTTTTAGTATCTTCCTTACATATATGTTAAACTGCTTTCTTTTCATTGATAATAATTTTATCTGAATTATTTACTCTCTCTCTGTTAATCTTCTCCCACTCGTTGTACCAATAGTCGGAGTCTGCATACACACTATAAAATTCCATAGAGTGCATATCTTCTAATAATGTTTTAGTCTTGCTCATTTTTTTCTTTTTTATAATACTCATCACATCCATCTACGGCATCTCTTACTGCCTCATAAATAGTTTTCTTTTCTAACTTGGACATTTCTTTTGCGTGGTCTATGGCATCAAGAATATGTAATGCGATACCATAATCCCCCTCATCTCTAAGTGCCCAATACTTTTTTTCTAACCACTCAACGTGTTGTTCTGTTGCTGTTTTAATCTTGCTCATTTTTTGCTATAATTAATAATATTAAATACCCTGCTAAATCGAATAACGTGTCTTCTGTTTTATCGTTTAGCCCTTTGTTCTTGATTCTACTTAACTTGTCATCTAGTCTAGCACACAGAGAATCTACTGCGTTCTGCTGAGAGAATACGTTCAATGGCTCTAGTGCCGAGTTGCCATATGCTCTGTTCTTTTTAATTAATAATTCTTGTAACTGATTGGTTACCTCTTTAATCTGAAACTCACTATCTGATTCCTCATCAAATATCTCATCGATTCTGTAAGCCTCTTCCTCATTCAAAAGTTGTTGCAACCTTTGAATCTCTAGTTTGTCTGCACCAAATGTCTTGGCATCTAATAATTGTTGTCTAATTGATTTCATTGTTATTTAATTGTTGTTCAAATGTAGTTTAATTTTATGTAAATTGCAAATTAATATGGTATTACATCTAAATCATTGTTGTTGTTGTTGTCAATAGCATCCTCGATTTCATCTTTGTATGCTACAACTTCTTTACATAAATCAAGTAGCTGTTCTAAGGCATCTACCTCATACTGACTACCTAAATCATTAATCTCTCCGTTCTCGATTGCGTCTAGGCAATCTTGTAAATCTCGTGCAGTATTTTCAAACCTGCAATAGCTCATATTACTCATAATTGTTTTTTTACTTTGTTAAAATATTTAATTGTTGCTCTTTTTTTATGTCCTCTCGGACCTCCGTTCCATCGCCTTGCTACTATCTCTGCGTAGTCCATAAACTCTATGTACTCACAGCACTCGTATTGCTCTGCTAT
>Ga0209535_1003469_pt1 | contig 10030 bp, 15 predicted proteins | sample LinPmetageLP28_FD_184041 | JGI IMG/M metagenome (GOLD analysis project Ga0209535, IMG submission 184041) | Marine viral communities from the Pacific Ocean - LP-28 (SPAdes) (version 2) | ecosystem: Environmental > Aquatic > Marine > Oceanic | place: Pacific Ocean | collected 2009-08-22
ATTATCAGACAATATATTGAAAAGAAGTAACTACATGATAACAGTTAATGAGCTTATTGACTTATATGATGATTTCTTTAAGACCGATAAGAGACTACCTTCTATCATACCAAAGAATTTAAAAGGCAATATAATGAAATGGGATGTACGAGTAGAATTTAGCGACAAGGTACACACTTGGAAAGATAAAAAACCCACCAGAGAAGTTATAACTAAAGATGATATCACTAGATATTGGTTAGCTACTGAATTAGCCTTAACATTAAACACTAAAGATAGAAACCTAGTCTATGATCGCCATAGAGGTAACTCTTATCGTAAATTAGCTAAGTTATATAATGTATCGTATGAAACAGTTAGATTGGACTATTTATCTATTATATTTGGCCTACAAGAGAAAATTAATCAAAAAGCCAATGGTAATTTAAAGCAATATATCTTTATTACAAAAAAGAATTGACAATAACCACTATATGTAGTCTTATCTGTATATAATTACGCAATATGTATGCTTAATCGCAACATTCACAATTAAATCAAATATTTAAAATAAGATTCTACCGAATCACATTTTACAAATCACCAAAATTCTACCGAACTCATAACTTAATTCTACCGGTTTAAGCAAAATGGTTCTACCGAATATCAAAAAATTCATTCTACCGAATAGGAAAAATATGCTGAAATTAAAAGAAAAATTAATGGATATAGTAGATTCTATATATTGGAATCACTTCGAGTCATTAGATTTTAAAGGTAAAATTATCCGGCTTTCAATTAGTGTTGTAATACTAATTGCAATATTAAAATTTATATTTTAAGCCTTTCATTGATCTATGATATATTGGTATTATTTATAAAATATCAATAGCTATAATTAAATAAAAATAATAGTTCCTTTTTGTTTACATTGTAGCCAATTAATATATAATACGACTCAAGTTAACCAATCAACAAGGAGTCGATTATATGGATAATGAAATACTAGATTATAGAGAAGTTCTAGAAGTTCTAGAAATAGAGGCCATAAAAGGCGCTTTAATACCTCTCTATGATTCACAAAAAGAGGACTCAAGCTATGAGTCTAATTAAACAACAAATAGAAAGTAATTCTTTTTTAATAGATTATGAAAAAACTATTAATGAGAAATACGAATCAAAGAAGCTAGATCAACAAGATATAATTGTTGCTAGATCGTCAATTGATAGGATGTTAAACAATACGCCTTATTTTGACGAATTAGCGCAATTGGATGAATATAGATTTAGAGTCTTAAAATCTAATATAAATCACTATAAAACAATTGAGACGAATCAAGCTAGGCATATTGTGAATTATTGTCATGCTGTTTTAAGTCTCGGAGTCTTAAATTATACTTACAATTTAAAGACTGGTTCAAATGTAAACTATGGAGTCATATAATGGACTCTATATTTTATATATTTAGTGTGATTATTTTATTTTTGATATCAATGCTTTTATTTAGTCAAAATATGATTATTGAGGGTTTTATATTGCAAGTAATCGCGCTACTAAGAATCGCTTATCCATTTATTAAAGAAATTTAAAAATATGGATATCTTACTAACTAATGAACTGTTTTATATAATAATAGCCGGACTCGTTGTAATTATCGGACTCGCTATTAGAGATATAACAAGGTCAATTATTAATCTTTGGAAGGGTTAAAATTATGAATACTAATATAATAAAAGAAGCTAATATAACTAATAAACCATTTACTAAAATTCAAATTGATTATTTTAGTAATAGAATAAACAGACTAACAGATGAAAAAAAACAAGTGTTAGAGTCTGAATACGAGTCATCTATACAAAAAGAAAGTAATGAAAATTATAACAAGTTTATTGATACGCTAGGTATTAAAACCCTTGTTGATGACTTTAAACAGGCTCAGTCTGGTTATGATAAGACTTATAATACACTGGATGAAATAGAAGATAAACAGCGCCTAGAAATGAAAGCTTTAAAAGATAGACAAGCTGATGAATATAATAAATTTAAAAAAGATCATCAAATTAATATAGATGTATTAGAATCATCTAAAAATCTATTAACGGAGTCATTGAATAAATGGGATAAAATCAGAAAATGGAATATTTATAGATTTGATCTGGATTCCGTTGCTGATTTAGAGTCTGATTTAAGAAACGCTTGTTATAAAGAAACTAAAAACGCTTTTTATAAATCTACAGCCGGAAATGAGCTAAAAAAGATTGATGACGTTGAAACCAATATACTAGATCATATCTATTCTAATAATCTAGATAAGAATATATTAGACGTAATCGCCACTAATTTAAACAGTATCGGTATAAAAACACAATTACAGCTTACTAAATAAGCATAAACTAACACTCAAAGATAAGGTCAGACTCCTTCATTGGACTCTGGCCTTTCTTTATTATCAATTAGTTAACCAATAAAACAACCGAGAATTACACGCGTAAAGTTGACCAGACTCACGAGTCAATTGCCTAGCCTGTACTAGTTCACCATATAATAGGTGAAGTATCGGTAATATTTGGCGCGTTTACTTGATAAATAATATTTAGATCAGATATTCAAATGAATATAGGCCGGTTTTATTAAAAAGGCATGGGCTAAATTTCTACAGCTTTCCAGAAAGCCAGATGGGAGGTTTGTACACACAACAGAGAGGTTCGTATGAAGAAAGTAGATTATAGGGAACAAGATTTTAGTGTTTCAGTCTGCGATGCAGAGGACAAAGTAATATTAGAGATAGAGGGGTTTGATAACGATATAGACAGGCAAGAGTTCGCAGAACTTTTATCGAATACGCTAAGTTTTGATAAACTATATCTTATGAAGCTTCTTAATTTAAAAGATTCAACAATCCATTAAAGAAAGATAACGATTATGAATATGTATGTCGGCTCACAGATGAGTGAAAAGGAGTTGCAAAGACTTCAAAAAATAATGTCTGGTGGTCAAATATCAGAAAAAGAAAAAAAGAGAATTTCAGATCAAATTCAACAATTACAAGGTGGCCAAATGACAGACGCAGAAGTCAAAAGGCTATATAAAATGAAACCCTAACTAATGCCAACAGTAGTAATTCCGTACAAGCCTCGCGATGTACAAAAGCATCTACACGAACAGATAGATAAACATAGGTTTAGTGTAATTGTGGCTCACCGGAGACTAGGCAAGAGTATGATGACGATAATGCACCTTATTAAAGATGCGTTACGGACAAAGAAAAAGAATTATAGGGGGGTTTATATAGCACCGACTATAACTATGGCTAAGTCAGTTGCATGGGATTATGTAAAAACTTTTACTGAAAAGTTGCCAGATACAAAATATAACGAGGCAGAGCTTAGAGTGGATTTTCCAAATGGGTCTAGGTTACAGTTAGTGGGAGCAAATGACGGAGGTCAAAAGCTTAGAGGTAGATATTTTGATGCCTGTGTGATGGATGAAACCCAGATGTTAACTGCCGATCTATTTAACCAAATAATTAGACCTGCACTTGTTGACCGAAATGGTATGAATGGCGAAAAGACTTGGTGCGTGTTTATTGGTACTCCAATGTTGCAAAACTACTTTTATGAAATATACGAGTATGCAAAAAAAACCGAAGGTTGGTATGCTGTAAGTTTACCGGTTAGTGAAACTAAGGTAGTGCCACAAGATGAATTAGATCAAGCTAAAAAGATCATGGGTGTCGATGCCTACGAGCAGGAATTTGAAGTTAGCTTTAGTGCCAATATTTCTGGTAGCTATTGGGGAAAATTAATGCAAGTTGCTTATGATGAAGGTCGTATTGGCAAACATGAAGAAGATTATGATTTAGAAACCGAAGTTTATATTGATTTAGGTATGAATGACATGACTTCAATGTGGTTTGTGCAAAGACATAAGCACGAATATAGATTTATTGACTATTCAGAATTTAGTGGCGAGGGTTTGCAATATTTAGCACAATTTTTAGAAGAAAAAGGCTATAATTATTCAAGAATAATAGTACCACATGATATTAAGGTGCGTGAATTAGGTACAGGGGTTTCTAGGTTAGAGATTTTAGAAGGATTAGGGATTGGCAACATAGAAATTGCTCCAAAATTACCATTAAATGACGGAATTGAAGCTGTAAGACATAATTTTGATAATTTTTGGTTTGATGAGAACAAATGTTCAATCGGAATACAGCATTTAAAAGCATATACCAAAGTATATGATTCAAGGCACAGAATTTATAGAAATAGACCAAAACATGACAACGCAAGTCATTGCGCAGATGCTTTACGTTATGGCATGGCTATTGGTGGTGCAACAATAACAAATTGGGATAAACCACTAGAATTATTAAACACAGGATTAGTATGAGTTACCACGAAGATAAAAAGACAAAAACTAAAAATAAAAAAACCAAAAAAGGTAAGAAGGGTAAAAAATAATGAGCCTCTACAAAAATATTAACAAACGTAAAAAAAATAACACCAGTAGACCAAAATCTAAAAGCACAATAAGTGATGAAGCTTATGCTAATATGAAAAAAGGTTTTCCTAATAAAAAGGTTAAAAAAGCATAATGGCTAGAAGAAAAAAGAAAATAACCGAAGCAGAATTAAAAGGTTTACTTGGTCAGCACATAAGTAATGCACAAGGTATGGATGGTGGCAATTTATCCAAACAAAGAGAGAAATCTCTAGAGTATTACCTATCTGAAAAAATGGGTAATGAGATTGAGGGTAGATCACAAGTAGTATCTTCTGATGTGCAAGACGCTGTTGAACCTTTAATGGCTAATCTTATGCGTATTTTTACGTCTAGTAATGAGTTATGGCGATGTGAACCGGTTGGTGCAGATGACGTAGGTATTTCTGAACAGGCAACAAGTTATTTAAACCATGTTTTCTTTAAAAAGAATAATGGGTGGTTAATTTTACACAATTTTATAAAAGATGCGCTGATTGAAAAGAATGGTGTTCTTAAAGTATTTTATTACAACTCTGACAAAGTAGAACGAGAAGAATACGAAGGATTATCAGAAGATGAATTTACATTATTAATCGAAGATGATGGTGTTGATGTTATAGAGCATACTGAATACGATGACCCCAATCCTACTGGTGGTTATGGTTCACCAGAGAACCCTATGGCACAAGATATGCAACCTCCAATGGAACAGCCTCCTGTGGGTGAAATGCCTCTAGAAATGCCTCCTATGGAAGCAATGCCACAAGGCGAAGCTCCAATTGAAATGGATAAGCCAAAATTACATGATGTGGTTATTCATAGAGTTTATACTAAAGGTAAATGTTGTGTTGAGGGCATACCTCCAGAAGAATTTATAATTGAAAGCAGAGCAAAGACTATTGACGAAGCAAATTTTTGCGCACACCGAACTACTAAAACTAGGGGTGAGTTGATTGAACTTGGTTATGATGCCGATTTAGTTGAGGCATTGCCAACACAGAACACACAAGTTTATAATGCAGAGACAACAGCTAGACACAGAGATATTGAAAATGGCATTGGTTATAATACCAATGATTATGCAACACAGGAAGTTGATGTCTATGAGTGTTATATTCGTTGTGATTATGAAGGCGATGGTCGTGCAACACTAAGAAAAGTAACAGTTGGTGGCGAAAATGCAGGTATTGTTTTAGATGACGAACCTTACGACACTATGCCTTTTGTAAGCATGACACCTATTATATTACCACACAGATTTTATGGTAGATCAGTTGCAGAACTTGTTGAAGATGTACAATTAGTTAAGACTTTTGTTTTAAGAGCTTTAAATGATAATATTTATGGCATTAATAATAACAGATTAATTGTTAATGATAGTGTAACTAACTTATCTGATATTCTAACTAACAGACCGAACATGGTAGTAAGAGTAAAAGGTAGTCCAAGTGATGCTGTACAGTCTATGCCAGTACAATCAATTGGTGATACTGCATATCCATTATTAGAATACTTTGACAGCCTTAAAGAAATTAGAACTGGTGTAACCAAAGTTGGACAAGGACTTGATGCAGACGCACTTAAATCAAGAACTGCCTCCGGTGTGAACCAAGTCATGACACAAGCACAAGGCCGAATGGAGTTTTTTGCAAGAACATTCTCCAATACAGGAGTAAATGATTTAGGTAGAAAAATACTTGAATGTGTAATTAAACACCAAGACAAAGAAGATATAGTAAGAGTACATGGAGAGTTCGTGCCATTTAAACCTTACGAATGGAAAGACAGATGCGATATAACTGTAACTTCTGGTTTAGGTACAGGCAATAGCTCTGAAAGAATTACAATGTTAAACAGCATCCTTGAAAGACAAATACAAGCGATGGAAGTTCAAGGTAATCCGGATGCTCCACTTGTCAATATTCAAAAAATCTACACAACCCTGCAAAGAATAGTGGAAACAGCAGGATTAAAAGACGTAGATCAATTCTTTATGAACCCAATGCAAGGTCAAAAAGAAATGCCGGAAGAAGAACCTAAAGAACCATCCGAATTTGAGAAAGTCTCTATGGCACAAATAGAAGGCGAAAATCAACGTAAGACTTTAGAACTAGAACATAAAACTAGAGAGCTTGAACTAAAACATAAACAATCAATGCTAGAGTTTGAAACTAAGATAAGAGATTTAGAACTAAAATATAAAACGCAGATAGATCAAGAGCAAATAAAGAAAGATACTAAGCTAACAAGCGATGCGTTCAAATTAGAGGCGCAAAAACAACAGGCAAATTCACCACAACCCCCTTCCATGCCTGTTGATGCGCCTCGACCAGAACCAATGGAAACAATTGATCCAAATATGATGCCACCTGTATTACCTACAGATGTGCCAACGGAGTAAATGGCTAAAAAAAGTAAACAATTAATAGAGTCGATATTAACTGAACTTATAAAGGCAAAAACAATAAAGACTGTTTTAAAAGAACACGATTTAAGTTTTCAAGCTTGGAATACTTGGTTAATTAAAGATGCAGAATTGATGAACAGATATCATCAAACAAAACTATCGGCACTTGATTTAGAACTATCTGACTTAGAAGATGAATTAACAAGAGCTATTACAGAGTCTAGAGAAAAAGGTAAAAAAGATATGTCATTTATTAATGCTATAAAATTAAAAATGACACACATACACTGGAAACTTTCTAGATTAGACCCTAAAAAATATAGCAACAATAGTAACATTGTGCATAAAGGCGATAGTGCAGAACCATTAATAATTAAATTTTTAGATTAAATGAGTGATGAATTAAAATTAGCTAACGAAAATGATCGTGGTGCTAGAGCAGAAACTTTATTAAAAGATGATTTGTTACAAGAAGCTTTTAACACATTAAAAGATCAATACAAAAACGAAATATTTAAAACATCTATTGTGGATGATGAGGGTCGTAAACATTTATGGCTATCTTATAATACGATACAAAAAGTAGAAGAACATCTACAAGAAGTTATGCTGACAGGTAAGTTAGCTAACGAACAATTAAATAATAAAAATTTCTAATATTCTAGGTCAACCCTTTGGGAACTGACGAATATGTTTTGCAATTAAGCAAGACATTTAATGAAAGGAATTATTATCATGAGTGATGATGGTTCAATATCAAGTGCAACTGACAGCATAGTCGGTCTTTTACAACAAAACGGAAATACAAATAACGATTTGTCAAGTTTAAGTGAAAATGCTACGAGTGTACAAACCCAAGACCCTGTAGAACAAACAACAACTGAAACAGAAGAACCAATTAATGAGGCTCAACCGGATTCGGAAGTCGCAGTCATTGATGAAACTGTTGAAGAAGTTGTCGAAGATTCTAGTGAGCTACAGGAAGAAGATCGGCCTCTAGAAACATCCGATGAGGAACTCGTAGAACCAACTTACACAGTCAAGGTTCAAGGCGAGACTTTAGATGTTAATTTAGATGAACTAAAAGCCGGATATCAGAGAGAATCAGACTACAGAAGAAAAACCGAGTCTTTAAGCATAGAGAGACAGCAACATCAAGAGCAAGTAAACCATGAGAGTACCATATTAGAAGGTAAACTCACCAACCTTGAAAAAATGACTATGATGGCTAGGCGACAATTAAACCTAGATGCCGGTGATATCAATGAACTTATGCAACGCGATCCTGTAGAGGGTGTGCGTAAAAAACACCAACTGGAACAACGTGCTTTACAATTACAAGCACAAGAGCAAGAAACTCAAAAGCTCCGTAACGAAGAAATGAAAAAATACATGAAAGCTGAACAGCAAAAAATGTATTTAGAAATTCCGGAAATGCGAGAAGAAAGCTCTAGAACTAAGTTTGTGTCAGATATGAGAACTTATTTAACAAAAATGGGATTTAACCAAGATGAAGTAAACTCGGTTAATGATACGCGTTATGTTAAATTAATTAAGGATGGAATGAAATGGCAAAACCTAGAAGCTTCCAGACCTGCTCTCAATAAAAAAGTTCAAGGAACACCAAAAGTAGTTAGAGGTGGAGTAACTTCAACAAAATCACAAAGACAGCAAAAAGTAAATGCTGACAAAATGAGTAAGTTGAAACAATCTGGCTCTATAGATGATGCAACTCAAGTGTTAAAAGATATATTTGGTTAGACTTCTTTTTTTATAAACAAATAAACGAGAGGATAAGCTAATGGCTATCGTAACTAATGCCGGAAATACATATGCTTCCGGTGGACAAGCAAATTCGATTCGTGAACAACTTTCTGATGTGATTTCAAATATTTCACCTTACGAAACTCCGTTCCTATCGAGTTTAAGAAAAGAAAACGCAAAAAACACTAAAGTTGAGTTCTTGAAAGACACTCTTGCAACTCCATCAACAGCTAATGCGCAAAAAGAAGGCGAGACATATACTGCAACTGCAATCGCAGATGTAACAAGATTGTCAAATATGTGCCAAATTTTTGCTAAGTCGTTTGCTGTGAGTGGTACACAAGATTCTGTGGATCACAGTTCAATGTCAACTTACTCTGCTTACGTTTTAAGTAAGAGAGCTAAAGAACTAAAAACTGATATTGAATCAGCTTTAATGCAAAACGGAGCAATTGTAGCAGGTAGCACAACTACTGCTAGAAAACTTGCAGGTCTAAGATCATGGATTGCATCTAACAGATCAAAAGGTGGAGGCTCTGGGGCTGACCCAACTGGTGATGGTTCTGATGCTCCAACTGACGGAACTCAAAGAGCTTTAACAGAGGACTTACTAAAAGGTGTTCTGAAAAACATTTGGGATGCCGGTGGTGATGCTAAAAACATCTATGTTGGATCTTTTAACAAACAAAAAATATCGTCTGTCTTTACAGGTGGTGCTACAGCAGTAAACAGAGAGACTAAAGACTCAACTGTTTATGGTGCAGTTTCAGTTTACCAAAGTGATTTCGGTACTCTAACTATAAATGCATCTAGACACCAACAAGCTAGAGACTTGTTCGCAATTGACCCCGACTTATGGGCATTGTCAACTTTAAGAGATTATAAAGTTGAAGAACTAGCTAAAACAGGTGATGCAAAACATTGGTTATTAACTTGTGAACACACTCTTATCGCTAAAAACGAAAGTGGTAATGGATGTGTTGCAGATTTAACTACTGCATAATCTAACATTTAGTGGGGGTCATTTTTTGACCCCTACTTTATAACTATTCTAAAAAAGGAAAATAAATGGAATACAGAGATAAAAGTACATCTAAGGTAGCAATTTCTACTGCGTCTGCTCAATCAACAGCAATTGAAGAAGGCATTAGCAATGTAAGAATAATATCGACTGCCGATTCTCACTTTGTAATTGGAGTAAATCCAACAGCAACAGTAAACGATGCCTTTATACCGGCTAAATCAGAATTTTATGTAGGTATTTCATCTGGTGAAAAAGTAGCATTAAGAACAGTCTCCGGAAGTGGAACTGCTTTCGTAACATCACTAACAAAATAAGGAAATTATATTATGGCAATTGGTGGATATCCAACATCCTACATATTAGGAAAC
>Ga0209535_1003471_pt1 | contig 10026 bp, 18 predicted proteins | sample LinPmetageLP28_FD_184041 | JGI IMG/M metagenome (GOLD analysis project Ga0209535, IMG submission 184041) | Marine viral communities from the Pacific Ocean - LP-28 (SPAdes) (version 2) | ecosystem: Environmental > Aquatic > Marine > Oceanic | place: Pacific Ocean | collected 2009-08-22
AAAAATTAATTGAGAAAAGAAAAAAAGAAAAGAAAAAACTAGCTATGGGCGGTATCGCAGGAGTCCTGTAGTGCCTGACAAAGCTCCACCTAAAAAACCTAAAAACTTTACAAAGATGTTAGACATGCTTGATAGTAAAGCAGCTGTTAATACTTTGTCTCCAAAAACTTATGTTGATTTAGTAGGAAGTTTTGCAAGGAAAGCATATGAAAATGGAGAACTAGAAGTAGATGAGTATTTAAGAATTGTTAAACCATTATTTGGTGAAACAGGTGAAATGGTAACAGAGAAAATAGAAAATTATAGAACCAATATGTTAGATGGTGGAGATACAAAATATAATGCAATGGTCACAGCTAAATATATTGAACTAGGTGGTAAAGAAGGAACTGGCATGGATATAGATAAATTTGCAGAAGAATATTTTAAAAAGTTTGCTGATGGCGGTAGAGCACAATTTGGTGTAGGCTCCCTGGATCCGGATACTAGATTCAATAAAAGGGTAAAAGAACTTATGGACGATGGCTATGAATTTGGTGAAGCCGTAAAAGAAGCAATGAAAGAAACAAGAGAAAATAATTTTTCAGGTAGTGGAGACTACGCTAAGAAGTATTTAAAATACAAAGACAAACCAACTCAAGATAAGTTCAATAAAATTGTAAACGATTTAAGAATAGATATGTCACTTGAATCCGCAATATCTGAAGGATTACGTCAGATTAAAGAAAATGAATAAAAGGCTTACTAGAACAATTCCTCCGGAATCAGGGCCCATGCCTCAGGGGTTGAATATTAATTATAATGGTGTTAAACAGATAAAACTTACGGAGAAAAAATATAATGGCAGATATAGACAAAGCACTTCCAAACGAAGTTCGAAAAACAGTTAGCATTCCTGGTGAAGAAGAACTTCAAGAAGAGATTAGTGAAGAAATTACATCACTTGAAGAATCACCTGATGATCTTGAAGTTTTAGAAAATGAAGATGGATCAGTAGATATAAATCTTGATCCTGCTGCAGCATCTCCAGAAGGTGGTGATGAACATTATGCAAACTTAGCAGAATTTTTACCCGATGATGTACTTGGAAGATTAGCATCAGATTTATCCAGTAAGTATCAAGATTACACTTCTTCAAGAAAGGATTGGGCACAAACTTACACTCAAGGTTTAGACCTTTTAGGTTTTAAATATAATAATAGAACAGAACCTTTCGCAGGAGCATCCGGTGCAACTCACCCAGTTCTTGCAGAAGCGGTAACACAGTTTCAAGCATTAGCTTATAAAGAATTATTACCAGCAGATGGACCAGTTAGAACTCAAGTAATGGGTTTATCTACACCAGAAAAAACTCAACAGGCTAGCAGAGTAAAAGATTTCATGAACTACGAGTTAATGGAAAAAATGAAAGAGTATGAACCAGATTTTGATCAGTTATTATTTAACTTACCATTAGCAGGTTCTGCTTTTAAAAAAGTCTACTATGACGATATGGAACAAAGAGCTGTAAGTAAATTTGTTCCTGCAGATGATTTAATTGTTCCGTACACAGCTACCTCATTAGATGATGCGGAAGCAATTATTCATCGTGTTAAAATTTCTGAAAACGATTTAAGAAAACAACAGGTTGGAGGTTTCTATAAAGATATAGATATAGGAAGACCTGGAGATAAAGAAACTGAAGTTGAAAAAAAAGAAAGAGAACTAGAAGGAGTAACAAGAACTACAAACGAAGATGTTTATACATTATTAGAATGTCATATTGATTTAGATCTTGAAGGATTTGAAGATATGAATCAAGAGACTGGTGAGCCAACAGGAATTAAAGTCCCATTTATTGTTACACTTGAAGAAAATTCACGAGAAGTTTTATCTATTAGAAGAAACTATGAAATAGGTGATGCAATGAAAAAGAAAATTAATTATTTTGTACACTTTAAATTTTTACCAGGTTTAGGTTTTTATGGTTTTGGTTTAATTCACATGATTGGTGGATTATCAAGAACTGCAACTTCTGCATTAAGACAATTATTAGATGCAGGAACACTATCAAATTTACCTGCAGGATTTAAAATGCGTGGTATTAGAATTAGAGATGATGCACAATCAATTCAACCTGGAGAATTTAGAGATGTAGATGCACCTGGTGGAAATTTAAGAGATTCATTTATGATGCTTCCATTTAAAGAACCTTCAGCTACATTATTAAATCTAATGGGTATTGTTGTACAAGCTGGGCAAAGATTTGCATCAATTGCAGATTTACAAGTTGGTGATGGAAATCAACAAGCTGCAGTTGGAACAACAGTAGCTTTATTAGAACGTGGTTCTAGAACCATGTCTGCAATTCACAAAAGAATTTACTCTGCTCTTAAAAATGAATTCAAACTTTTAGCTAGAGTATTCAAGTTATATCTACCATCGGAATATCCGTATGATGTAGTTGGGGGTCAAAAAACGATTAAACAATCTGACTTTGATGATCGAGTAGATATATTGCCAGTTGCTGACCCTAACATTTTCTCACAGACACAGCGTATTTCACTTGCGCAAACTGAACTCCAACTGGCACAATCTAACCCACAGATGCATAATATGTATCAATCATATAGAAATATGTATGAAGCTTTAGGTGTAAAAAATATTGATTCAGTTTTAATTAAACCAATGCAACCAATGCCAAAAGATCCGGCGTTAGAACATATTGATGCTTTAGGTGGAAAACAATTTCAAGCGTTTCCAGGTCAAGATCATAGAGCTCATATCACAGCTCACTTAAATTTTATGGCAACTAACATTGCTAGAAATAATCCAATGATCATGGCAAGCTTAGAAAAAAATATTTTTGAACATATTAGTTTAATGTCTCAAGAACAAATTGAGTTAGAGTTTAGAGATGAATTAATTCAGTTACAACAAATGCAACAGATGGCTCAACAAAATCCACAAATGGCTCAACAAATGCAAATGCAAATTCAACAGATGACTCAAAAAATTGAAGCAAGAAAAGCTCAATTGATTGCTGAGATGATGGAAGAATTTATGAAGGAAGAAAAAGAAATTACTTCACAATTTGACAATGATCCTATTGCAAAACTAAGAGCAAGAGAATTAGACCTTAGAGCAATGGAAAATGAACGTAGAAAAGAACAGGATCAAGAAAAAATTGACCTTGATAAAATGAAAGCTATGATGAATCAATCAAATCAAGAAGAAAAACTTGAACAAAATGAAGATTTAGCTAATTTAAGAGCTGATACATCAATTCAAAAAACTGTTTTAAGTAAAACTTTGCCTAATGCAAAAGATATGATGCCAAATGTCGAAATTATTCGTAGTGGAAACGAATAATAATGACAAAATAGTAAAAAAAGGTTACTATAAATTAACTAAGGAGAAAAATTATGGATAAATTAGATAAAATTGTTGAAATCAAGTCAGAAGACAAAATGAATCTTGAAATTGACCCTAGATCTAAGACTACAGCAGATGGTGCTTTCAACTACGTCGCAAAAGGTGAAGAAGTTGAAGTAAGAGGTACTAAAAGAATGCTGAAAGAGAAGTCTAAAAAAGCTAGATGGATCTAACATGTGGTTTTCGGCAATTAAATTAGCCGTCTCTGCTGGTAGTAAAATTTACGCTAACAAACAGAAGACTAAAATAGCTATGTCTGATGCACAATTGATGCATGCATCTAGAATGGCTGAAGGTAAAGAAGCTTACCAAGGAAAATTATTAGAAGCACGTCAATCAGATTGGAAGGACGAGGCAGTTTTGATAATTTTAAGTTTGCCGATAGCAATTTTGGCTTGGGCAGTCGTAAGTGACGATCCAACAGCAATGGACAAAGTAAAATTGTTCTTTGATATGTTTTCTGAGCTTCCAAAATGGTTTACAAATTTATGGATACTTGTAGTGGCAAGTATTTATGGTATAAAGGGTACACAAATTTTCAAAGGAGGAAAAAAATAATGAGAAGATATTTTAATAATGGAACAACTTTAGTAGATATTATAAAAAAAGGTACTACTAAAGCAGCTGAATTTATGCCGGGCGGTGGAGCTGCAAGTATAATTAAAAAAATGATTAAAAATAAAAAAGATAAAGACTCTAGAAATCCAGATCCAAAAACACCTAAAATGATGGGTGAGGATAAAAAAGAAAAAACTTCTAAACGAAAAGAAGATTCAGATACATCTAAATTTCTTAAAAAAAAGAAAAAATTTGAAAAACCAATTTTAAGACTAGATCCAGAAGTTAAACCACCGAGAAATAGGAAGGAAAACTCATGAGAAAAAAATTTGGTAATGGCGGTAATGGTTTAACTAAAGCACAAAAAACTTTACCAGAAGCATTAAAAAAGAAAATTTTAATGTCTAAAGGTAAAAAGAAAAAAGAAAAAAAACCATCAATGATGAAAAAAGCAATGGGTATTGCATAATGGCAAAACTCTGTGCAAAAGGAAAAGCAGCCGCTAAAAGAAAGTTTAAAGTATATCCTTCAGCATATGCTAACATGTACGGTTCAGCTGTATGTTCAGGTAAAGTTACACCAGGTGGAAAAAAGAAAACTAGAAAAAAAGCTGCTAATGGTGGTTTAATGACAATGGATAATTATTATCAAGGTCTTGTCTAATGTCTTTAAGAAAATGGGTATCGGAGAAATGGGTAGACATTGGAGCACCAAAGAAGAAGGGCAAATATCAACCATGCGGAAGATCAAAGGGGAGCAAGAGAGCATATCCAAAATGCGTTCCACTTGCAAAAGCCACACGGATGACAAAAGGACAAAAGGCATCTGCTGTCAGCAGAAAAAGATCAGCAGGTAATCCTGGAGGAAAGCCAACTAACGTTGCAACATTTACAAAAAGAAAAAAAGCATCTACTGGTGGTAAAATGCAATCATATAATGGTCCAGCAATTAACTCTAATTATGGTGGAGTAAATTTAAATAATTCATCTTATGCAAAATACTACAAAGGTATGATTTAATGAATTTAGAAAAAGATTTAAAAGAATTAAGAAGACAAAAGCAATTAAAAGAATCTGCTATTGCTCAACTTAGAAAAAGAAGTAAAGACTCTAATGCTAGACCTAGAGCAGAAAAAAATATGTTATCCAATAATCCAAATTTACAAAAAATATAATGACTATTAGAAAAACAACAAAAGGACCTGGAGCAAATTACAGACCAACTAAATCTGGAGCTGGAATGACTACCAAAGGTGTAAAAGCTTATAGAGCAGCCAACCCTGGATCAAAATTAAAAACTGCTGTAACAGGTAAAGTTAAAAAAGGTTCAGCTGCTGCAAAACGTAGAAAGTCATATTGTGCAAGGTCTCTTGGACAACTTAAAAGATCTTCTGCTAAGACTCAAAACGATCCTAATTCAAGAATAAGACAAGCTAGAAGACGTTGGAAATGTTAGACAAATTTATATATAGTTTTTTTGGAATTTTAGATAGTATGTTTTCTAAATTAGAAACATATGCTATAAAAGTTACTGAATGGTGTTGGCATTCAAGAGTTAATTTATTACATAAAAGGAGAAAGAAAAATGTTAAATGAAGAACTAATAATACTAAATAAACTACAAAAACATCTTAAAGAATCTTATCGAGATATTGGAGATTCCATGATTGGCGGTGGTATTGACAATATGGAAAAATACAAGTATATGATGGGACAGGCACATGCCTATTTAAGAATATCACAGGAAATATCAGCCCTGCTAAACCCTAAGAAGGAGAAAAAAAATGATACTGAAAGATCAGAAAACGTCATCGACTTCGGAAAAACCGAAAGTTAAATCAGCTTTATTAGATAAGTATGATGATGATCATAAAAAAGAAGTAGACGGTTACGAACGTCTTAAAACAAAAGAATCAAATAAATTACCTAGACCAACAGGATGGAGAATATTAGTTCTGCCATTTAAAATGCCTGAAAAAACTAAAGGTGGATTAATTTTAGGACAGGACACTTTAGAAAGACAACAAGTAGGTTCTACTTGTGGTTTGGTTCTTGAAATGGGACCACATTGTTATGATAAAGAAAAATTTCCTGAAGGACCTTGGTGTAAAAAAGGTGATTGGATAATTTTTGCAAGATATGCAGGATCAAGAATACAGATCGATGGTGGGGAAGTAAGATTGCTAAATGACGATGAAGTTTTAGCAAGCATCGATAACCCCGAAGATATACTTCATCAATATTAATCATAGTAACACTAGGAGGAAACTATGCCAGACTTAAATAATAATAAAGTCGATATAGATACATCAGGACCAGCGATGGACGTTGATATAGTTGAAGAAAAAGATTCAACTGAAATTCAACAACCTGAAATAAAAGAAGAACCAACAATAAGACCTGTTGAAGATGAAACAGTACCTGAAGATAAGACTCATGAAAATGAACGTGAAGTTAAATTAGAAGAAAATGTTTCAGAAGAAAAAAAAGAAGAACCACAAAAAGATGAACTTCAAGATTATTCGGATAGTGTTCAAAAAAGAATAGCTAAACTGACTAAAAAATGGAGAGAAGCAGAACGTCAAAAAGATGAAGCTTTAGTTTATGCTAAATCAGTTTTAACTGAAAAAGAAAAAGCAGAACAAAAACTTTCTAAAATTGAACCAAGTTTATTAAAAACTACAGAAGATAGTATTAGATCTGGTTTAGAATCTGCAAAAGCAAGATTAACTGCAGCAAGAGAAGCTGGAGATATTAATGCTGAAGTTGAAGCTCAATCTTTAATTTCTGAATACGCGTATAAACAAGCTAGATTCACTGAAGCAAAAGTTGAACAAGAGCTATATGCAAAAAGAAAAGAAACAGAAGTTCAACAACCTCAAGTTAATTTACAACAAAGACAAGAAGTAGCTAGTGGTACACCTGATCCAAAAGCTGAAACATGGGCTCAAAAAAACTCATGGTTTGGCCAAGATTCAGCTATGACCTACACTGCTTTTGATCTTCATAAGAAATTAACAGAACAAGAGGGTTTTGACCCAAGTAGTGATGAGTATTATTCTGAAATAGATAGAAGAATAAGACTTGAATTTCCACAGAAATTTGCTACAACAGAACCTAAGGAAACGGCCAAACCTGTACAGACAGTTGCATCTGCAAAAAGAAGTACTAATTCTGGTCGCAAAACTGTGAGGCTCACACCATCACAAGTAGCAATTGCTAAAAAATTAGGTGTGCCACTCGAAGAGTATGCGAAACAATTAAATATCACGAAGGAGGTATAAGCATATGGAAAATAATAACGATAAAAGAACCTCGCGTGCGAGTCAAACTAGAGAAAAAACAGCTCATAAAAAAGTTTGGACTCCACCATCAAGTTTAGATGCACCCCCTGCACCAACAGGATTCATTCACAGATGGATAAGAGTTGAATCTATGGGATTCCAAGACACTAAGAATGTTTCTGGAAGAATTAGATCAGGATACGAATTAGTGAGAGCTGATGAATATCCAAACTCAGAATTTCCAATTGTGGACGATGGTAAATTTAAGGGAGTGATCGGAGTTGGTGGCCTTGTGCTAGCAAGGGTACCGGAAGAGATTGCGCAACAACGAGCAGACTACTATAAAAAGCAGGCTGAAGATAACGTTGATGCAGTTGATAACGATCTTATGAAGGAACAGCACCCAAGTATGCCTATCAATATTGATAGACAGACTCGTGTAACTTTCGGTGGCTCAAAGAAGGGTTAATTTTTTAACAATTCCTAACCGCCGGATAAACTAATAAAATGTCTATAAGGAGGACACAACTATGGCTAATAAAGATAGCGCGTTCGGTTTAAGACCGGTCGGAAAAGTTGGTCAGAATAGAGACAACCAAGGTTTATCTGAATACTCAATAGCTGCTAATGCAACTGCGATTTATTTTAATGACGCAGTTGAGATGGCAAACACAGGTACAATTACTGTAGCTGCCGCAGCTGATGTGTTATTAGGATCACTTAATGGTGTTTTCTTTACTGATGCAACAACAAGCAAACCCACTTATGCGAATCATTTAAACGCATCCAACACTGCAACTGATATTGTTGGATTCGTATCTGATGACCCGTATGAGAGGTTTGAAATACAAAGTGCTGGTACACCTGCTCAAACCAATATTGGTAATTGTGCAGATATAGTGTATGCAGCCGGTAGTTCACCAAACTTTGTTTCAGGTGTAGAAATTTCTGGAACAATGGCTGCGGGAACTGCGCAACTAAAAATAATCGGTGTTTCAAAAGACGTTGATAACGATGAGTTAGGTTCAGCTAATACGAACTTAATTGTTAGTATTAACGAACATTTCTTGAAACAAACCGCAGGTATCTAAGGAGGATAACTATGGCGATATCACGAGGACAACTAGTTAAAGAACTAGAGCCAGGTTTGAATGCTTTATTCGGCCTGGAATACAAACGTTATGAGAATCAGCATGCTGAAATCTATACGACGGAATCTTCAGACAGAGCGTTTGAAGAAGAAGTTATGTTATCAGGTTTTGCAAATGCTTCAGTTAAAGCTGAGGGTGCTGGCGTAAGTTTCGACAATGCACAAGAAACTTTTACTGCTAGATACACTCACGAGACTGTTGCATTAGCGTTCGCAATCACTGAAGAAGCGATTGAGGATAACCTATATGACAGACTTGCGTCTAGATATACGAAAGCACTTGCTAGATCTATGGCGAACACTAAACAAGTTAAGTCAGTGGTACCTTTAATTCAAGGTTTACCAACTAACAATAACTTCAATTCAGGTGACGGTGTTAGTTTATTTAACACAGCTCACCCTACAATTGCGGGGACAGTAGCTAATACTTTAGCAACTCAAGCTGACTTAAATGAGACATCACTAGAGCAGTCTTTAATCGACATTGCTTCAATGACAGACGAAAGAGGTCTGAAAATTGCTGCAAGAGGTCTTAAAATGATTGTACCTAGTGAAAACCAGTTTAATGCTGAAAGACTTATGAAGTCTCAAGGTAGAACTGGAACTGCAGATAATGACATTAACGCTATTGCGTCAATGGGAATGGTTCCTCAAGGTTATAGAGTGAACAATTTCTTAACTGACCCAGATGCGTTTTACATTATCACTGACGTGCCAAATGGTATGAAGTACTTTGACAGAAGCCCTATTAAAACGGCTATGGAAGGTGACTTTGATACTGGTAACGTAAGATACAAAGCTAGAGAAAGATACTCTTTTGGAGTTTCTGACTATAGAGGTATCTTCGGTGTTGAAGGTGTTTAATCACTAATTAAAATATTTGAGGCGGACATAGTTCCGCCTCATTTAGAAAGTAAGATAACAAATCCATGAAAAAATTTATAGTTACCATAATCGCTTACAATCATTACGCAAAATTTGAAGTATCATCTAATGATGATGCAGTTTCCCTTGAACAAGCCATAGTTGACAAACTAGGACAAAATGTTATAAAATGGGAAAATCTCGGAGACAAAATGTTTGGATCTGAGAGATATAGAATAACTTATGAGGAAGTTATATATGACGATGCAACCACACATCCAGGATCTTTACAACAAGAAAAAATCACTGGATCTCAAATGGGAGCAAGAACATCTTAACGAGGGTAAATATACTCTTGATATGGTGAGGATAGACGACGAAGTAAAAAAGATTGTTTTACATATTAAGTCTGCAGAAGCAAAAGAAGCTCATTTGCAGAATAAAGTCGAGGCTATCGCTCCTACAGTTTCAGTAGCTACTTAATAAAAAGCTACATCGTTGGAAAAATTCACTCCACATTACAGGCTCTCTTGCACTCTACTTAAAAGTAGTGTAGTAATTAATTACTATACATAAATAATAAACATAAATGTAGACGCGTATAGTCGACAACCCCTAGGGACTACATTTAAAATATCTAGGAGGATATTAATATGGCTAATACAACATTTACAGGACCGGTAAGATCCGAAAACGGATTCCAGTCTGTAGTAAAAAACCTATCAACAGGTGTTTATACACCTAACTACCTAAACGT
>Ga0209535_1003473_pt1 | contig 10023 bp, 4 predicted proteins | sample LinPmetageLP28_FD_184041 | JGI IMG/M metagenome (GOLD analysis project Ga0209535, IMG submission 184041) | Marine viral communities from the Pacific Ocean - LP-28 (SPAdes) (version 2) | ecosystem: Environmental > Aquatic > Marine > Oceanic | place: Pacific Ocean | collected 2009-08-22
TCTTTAATGTTTGAAGTAAGATCTATTGCTGATTGCTCAGATAATGGCGACGAAAATTGCGGTGGTGAGTGTGGGTCTAATGTAAAATGGGCAGCGCTTAGAAGAGATTTATCAAATAGTTTACCTAACACTAACGCCTGGCAAACAGTCAAAAACCAAGATGGATATGAAATAGGTAACTCAACACTAGTTAACGGTAACTTAGGTAGTAACAATTACAATATTGGGGCTATTGGTTATGGATGTGGATTATCAAACGCAACGGCGACAGCTGAAGTAAGTACTAGATTTGTTTTAGATGGTAACGAAAATCCAGGTGAATATTTTATTTATTTCGAAATGGACACTAACATAGGAGCATCTTTTAATGGATGCTATGGGGCTGGTTACAATGACGGTGGTTTTGACGTTCAGGTTATGGACGCTAATTATAATTACCCTAACGGGCCAGGCACAGAGCCGCAAAGATGGTGGGGACCAACTATTGGTGGGGTATCCTCGGTTTATGGCGACGCGGTATATTCAACTGGTATGGTAAAATATCCTGGATTCAACACTGATCCAGTAGGTATAGAACTTACTTTTACAACACCTAATCCACAGGGCTGGCCTTTCCCTACTATATACCAAGACCCTGCAGATCCTCCATCTATTGATAGTTGGACAACTACCGCAGGCGCTCAAACTGGATTAACTCTTCAGTTAGGAACTGTTATAGATCAGGTTTCAGTAGGTCAAGGTATAACGCTACCCAATTCTGCTAGTCCTAGTACCGTAGTTGCTTATGTAGCAGGTGTTACAGATGGAAACCCTATGAGTATATCTCTTTCTAATCAATATCCATTTACAAATGGAGAAACAATAGCTTTTGGACAAGATAGACCATGGAACGCATACAAACTTCAATCTCCAAGCGCGCCGCAACAAGGTGCTGTTTATGGAAATTCTGGTTGGGCTGAAAACTTAAAGTCTTTATATTATGATACAAATTTAACAACTCCTTTTCAGCCAGTGAGACCAGATAGATTCTATACAATTTCAGGAGGTCAAGCTAGCTTAAGTATTTCTAGTTCTAATTTTTATGCAAATCGTGGAATAGGTGGTTGGAGCGGTGGTGGTGTCCCAGCGCAATATAATGGAGCTAATTGGGAAAATCTTCAAGCAACGCCTTCTGTGCAAGTTAGATTAAGTAGTCAAGGTAAATTAATAGCTGACGGCGCCGGTATATTTAAAAGATACATGCAAGACAACGCTAATAGTAGTAATCCTTATCTAATATGGGCACCTAGAGAGGCTCTATTATCCGGATTTAGTGCTTAGTAATTTAAATAAAAAATAGGTAATTATAAAATATGGCAGCAACACTTGAATTAAAATACTTTAACTCTTTTTGGATAAAAAAGATGGACTCTATAATGAATGTTAGAGATACTACTGGTGTTGTTAGTTCAGATAACACTGGTTTAACGATAACACTGACCGTGCCTAATTTACTAATAGGTGTAGGACAGAGAGTTACAAACAATAGTATAACACAGTCTTTACCTGACTTTGTATATGTTGTTGGTGTTAGCGGTGATGTTATAACGGTTAATAAACAAGTTACGGTTTTACAAAATGAAGTTTTAAAGTTTGGTCCTATACAGGATTTTAAAGATATACCTAGAGTATATCCTTCAACAGATGCTTCTGATTGGTATGCGGAAGAATCTAGAATAAGAGGCGGATATAATAATACAAACGTAGATCTAGGTGTTAAGGCATATATAGTAGAAGATGATTTAACTCAGAATCACAGGTCTAATTCTTTAATATACTCAGGTATATTTAACTCAAGAACAGGTGTAAATGATACAAATCAATTTAGCGTAGCTGATAGTATTACAAGAGCTGTTGATCCATCAAACGGCAGTATACAAAAGCTATACGCTGAAGATACAAACTTAATAGTTTTTCAAGAAGAGAAAGTAAATAGAGCGCTAATAGATAAAGACGCTATATATACAGCCGAAGGTGGTTTATTAACAACGGCTGGTAATGATGTTATAGGTCAAATAGTACCATATGCTGGTAATTTTGGTATAAGTACAAACCCAGAATCATTTGCAACATACGGTTATAGAAAGTATTTTACAGACAGAGTTAGAAATGCAGTGCTTAGATTATCTCAAGATGGCTTAACAGAGATATCAAACTACGGTATGTATGATTACTTTAGAGACGCTCTAAATAACGTAGGAAATGTTGGTAGAGTGATAGGCGGATGGGATATGCACACTAAGTCCTACGTATTAAGCATGCAGCATCCTACTAACGACATTGGAGAGCAATATGCTAATTTTTCAACATTGTCTTTTGATGAGCAAGTGTTAGGTTGGACTAGTAGATTTAGCTACAAACCAGACTTAATGGGTAGTTTAAGAAATAATTTTTATTCAAACTCAAACGGAGAGCTATGGTTACATTATAGTAATTTTAATCACGCAACTTTTTATGGCACAACCTATCCATCAACAGTTACTTTTGTTTGGAATTCAAAGCCATCTTCTTCTAAAGTTTTCAAAACTATAAACTACGAAGGCTCGTCTGGCTGGAAAATGGCTTCAGCAGTAGGTAATAATATAGAATGGTCTAATATAGAAGGCGTAGGAGTATCTCCGGCTTATCCTGGAGATCAAGCTTTTCAAATATCTAACTACATACAACCTACAAATTTAAGTGATCTAGAAACATCTTTGTTTGTAAATAAGTTTAAAAGAAGAGAAGACAAGTATTTTGCTAATATATTAAACATAAGTACAGCTATACCTGGTGAGGTTCAATTTGGACAATCAATGACTGGTATTAAAGGTTTTTATGCTACCGTTAAAATGCTATACGACTCAGACCAACAGGTTAGAAAAGGTGAATTATTTGCTGTATCAACGAATTATGTTGAGTCTTCTTATTAAATAAAATTAAATGAGCAATTTACAAAAAACAAACTATACATTAGAGCAAGTAAATAAAATAGAATATTTTAGAGAAGCTATAATTAAATTAGAAAAACAATTACTAGACATGGGTAGTTTAGGAGATCCTAATAATCCAGGTAGATGTGAAGAGCTTAATAAAATAAACCCACTAAAGCACACGTTTGCTGGTGGTTGTTACATAAGAGAAATAAACTGTCCAGCAGGTCAAATATTAACTACAGCTATACATAAAAAAGAGCATCCTTTCTTTGTTATCAAAGGAACAGTATCTGTTTTAACTGAAGACGGTATTTTAGAAATAAAAGCCCCTTACTATGGCGTAACAAAACCAGGTACTAAAAGACTTGTGTATGTTCACGAAGACTGTACTTGGGTTACAGTACATAGAACCGATGAAAAAGAGGTTGATAAAGTTTTAGACGAGGTTTTAGCTAAAGACTTTTCTGATCCGGATATAAGTTTAGAAGAAATAAAAAAAAAATTAGAATTAAAACAAGAATAATATGAGCATGTTAGTATCAGGTGGCCTCTCCGTAATAGGCGGCGCTGTTGGTTTTTTTGGAGCTGGCAAGAGAAAAAGAGCTGCGGCTAGAGAAAAAGCTAGACGTGAAGCAGAGATTAAACAACTTGTTGCTTCAAGGCAGGAAGTTAGTAATCCTTATGCTAGCACAACAGATCTTTCTGGCTTAGCCAAAGACTTAAGTGGAATGATGACAAATCCTTTTGCTTCAATGGGTGTAGCTACTAATGCTGCTAAAATGGAAATAGAAGAAGCTGACTTAGCTTTAGCTAGTACTTTAGATACGTTAAAGGCTACAGGAGCAGGAGCTGGTGGAGCTACAGCTTTAGCGCAAGCAGCTTTAAAATCTAAACAAGGAGTTGCTGCTAGTATAGAAAAACAAGAAGTAGCAAACGAGCAAGCAAGAGCTCAAGGTGAAATGAGAATGAACGAGCAGAAAATTAGCGAACAACAAAGACTTCAAGGTATACAAATATCAGAGGGCCAAAGAACTCAACAAGCCGATGCTCAAGGTAATATATTTGAATACAATGCCAACGAAGCTAGATCTGTTGCTGATATAAATAGAGCCGCTGGCCTTGCGGACAGAGCAGCAGCACAGCAAGCGCAAGCTGGTGCTGATCAAACAGGTGCAATAACAGGTATGCTTGGTGGTCTAGCCAGTGCTTACACAGGTTTTAAAACACAGTAATAAATATGGGAGCATACGATAATCCAGCAATGATAGTTGACAGACAGTCTGGTCAATATATAAATCAAGCCTTAAAAGATATAGGCAACACGTTTAACGCTTATGGTAAAATCATGGGTCAACGTAGAATAGCCAAGCAAGAAAAAGAAGATCAAAAGGCAGAGCAAAATAATATAATTAGAAAAAACAGTATACTTGAGTCTTCTAAATTAAAAGCAACAGCTATGTTTAATATAAACAAAGCTAATCCAGTTAACATCAAGACGCTTACTGACGATGTTGATATGATGTTTGATAGGTATAGTAATTCTTTACAAAGATTTAAAACCAGTCAATACAATGATGGTTACGCTGGTTCAGAAGAAGAAAGACTAGATATATTAAACATAACCTCTACACAAAATTTTTCTTCAAACGCAGAATCGTTGTTTAAAAATAGTGGAGAATTAATGACTGAATATAAAGATCTCTATAAAAAATATGGAGAAGGTGGTGGTATAAACCCATATGACATGGACCCAATGTGGCAGGTATTTACGAATACTAGTGAGGGCAAATATGAAGACGGACAAGTTGAATGGACTAGTACTTTAGATCCGGAAACCCAAACAGTAGACTTTAGCTATAGCGTAACTGGTAAGGCTGTTCAAAAACAAAACGCTATAAATTGGTACAATTCTTTAACGCCAGAATTTAAAAAACAACTAGGACTTACTAATGAGTCCGCTATTAATAGCGCTGAGACATTCGCTGATGTATATTCTGGTAGTGGACTTAATCTTGCAGATGTTGATTTTCCTGCAGACGTTTTTGAAAGTGGTTTTGCTACACAAAATGATCAAGGTGGTGTATCATTTTCTAATGAATCTAGTTTTTCAATGAACACGTTAAAAGATATAATGGAAGACGTAGATGGTAACCCGTATAGTTATGGTGGTTTGTTTTCTATAATACCAGATACAATAGGGGATTTAACAACAAGCGCTGATGAATCTCAAGTTACTATTAACGGTAAAATAAATCCTAAATTTTATGAAAATGTAAAGCCAGAGGAGAAAACATATTATAAAGGTAGCGTACAGTATAAAGCTAAGGTAACAATACCTGATTTAGAAGAAATAGAACTTTGGGCAACAAATAGTGCTAAATCTCAAGTTAATCAATTTGAAGAAATGGCAGGAGGAGTAACTAACTTTAATGCAATAATAAGACAGCATGCGAAACCTATAATGAACGGTAGTGAGTTTGTCTACGACGCTGATGGTAATCAAATGTTTTCTTATAAACAGTTTCAAGAAGCACCTAATGAACAAAATGATTATATGTGGAGCGAGCCTGAGTCAGTTAATATTTCTTTATTAGATGAAGAAACTATATATAACAGTAAATCAGGCACAGCTATATGGAAAGAAGAACCTAAACAAGCATCTGTTGCCTTTATTCAAGAGCTAGCAAAAAGACAAGGTGGTTATTATTCTGTGCCTACTCAAAACGAAACACCAACTGGTAAAGTTAAAAGTACAAGAACACAAAAGACACTTCCAGGTTCATTTTATATGGATTTAGCTAAGGATATAATCAACGATAATACTGTTGATTACAGTAATCCAGATAGTGTTGTTGAATTTTTTAATAGCAAAAGATTAGATAAAACAAAAGCAAAAACAGGAGCAGGGGCTATACAAGAAATACAGTTACAAATAGATAAATATATGGACGACGGTAAACCTAGTAGAGGTTTAAGTACAGCTCAAAAGAAAGATTTAGCTGGCTTACAAGCTAACATAGGTCAATTAAATCCTAATGGTGTTTATATTAAATGGGGCGGAACAGGTAAGTACGAACCTGTAGAAATAGGTAGCGCTGGTGTTTTAGCTAATTCAGTAAGAGCTTCGTTCTCTGGAGACGCAGAACAAAAACAATTAGATACAGCTTATAGTTTAGTATCAGGAAACAAAATTAAAAACTATACATTTGACGTTTGGTATAAAAAGAATTTTGATACAGAGCCAAGCGAGATGGACAGAAACAACCCCACCTCAATAGCTAGTTACAAAGAAGCCTTGAAAAAATTAGAAAAAGAATTAAAAAGATAAAATATGTTAACACCAGAACAGAAGGCTGAATTAGCCGCTTGGAAGAATAGTTTTCAAGGATCTCAAGAAGAGTATAATGTTGGTTTCAATGGATTGATGGATAAATTCAAAATTCAAAATGAACAAATAGCTCTTGCGAAGAAAATTGAAGAGGCAAAAGCAAAAAAGGTAACTGTTCCTGCAAATCAAATGGGAGCCACTGCAGGGACTACAAGCAATACGGTTTCCAATGGGGAAGATATTTCCTTGGCGCAATACTTAGAGATGACTCGTGTGGACAAAATGAATGTTCCGTCAGAAACGAAGTCAAGATTAATTAAAGAGAAAAAAAATAGAGAGTTAATGCAGGATTACGTATTAAATCCTGAACAACCTGGCTGGTCTAAGTCAGGTGAATCACTACCACAATTATCCTGGAAAGATCTTAGAAGAGGTGTAGATATTAACACCGGTGTAACTCTTCAGGACGCGGATGTGTTTAATGTTACTGGAGACCAAAAGCTAAAAGAATTTTCAGACATACATTATAGAAATAAAGGTATAGATCCTGAAAAAATAAGAGCAGCAAGTGTCAATGGCGATAAAAATCAAGAAGAAATAGATTTTATAAATTCTAATCTTTATGAAACAGTTGGTAAGTTTAGCGCTAGTAGTGGTCAAGGTGGTGGTGTGTATGTTCAAACACAGCAGTTTACACCTGATTACATAGCTGATCCTGCCACGATAGAAGAGTATCCAAATCTTTTTAATGAAGATGGAACTGTTAAAAGTAAAAAAGAAATAGAGCAAATAAAAAAAGATTTAAACAATCAAAATAAAAAATACGCAGAAATAACTCAGTCTCCTTTTAATAGAGAAATAAAAAGAGAAATAGAAGAATCTTTTAAATCAATGATGGCTGATTTAAAAATAGAGCAAGATGTTGTAATAGAAGATTTTAAACAAAAAACCGAAAGTTTAAACTCTGGTTTAATAAATAATTATCCAGAATTATTAGACGAAGTCACAGACGTTAACAATGACGGCAATGTAAATATAGGAGATACTATAGTTACTCTTACAAATAGTTTTAATGAAAGATTTTTAAATCTTCAAGACACATTAAGTGAAGAGTTTGGTATTACAGTGGACGAAATAAATACTTTTAAACCAAGTAGCGAAGAAGAAAAGTCTAGATTAGAATCTTTAGTATCTTCTATGTCTGATTTGTACGATGAAGCTATACCATTAAATAACGCTTCTATGTCTATCAACAACATGGCTTGGCAGACAAGCATGATAAACGAAAACCAAAGAATAGCTCAAGTTATACTAGGCTATGGAGATGTGGCTAAATTAAGAGGAGAGTATACTGACGGCGCGTTAGCAAGTGGATTAAACAACATCAAAAAAGGTTGGACACAAGGTGAATTAAATGAAGAGTTTTGGAAAGTAAGTTATGGTATAACTGACTTAGAAGATCCTGATGAGCTTAAAAAAGTTTCTGAAACAATAGCTTTATTAACAGCTAAAAACAACGGGGTGTTAACTAGTAGGGTTTGGGAAGACTATAACAATGCTACAACAGTTGCAGAACAAATAGCTCTTTTAAAACAAAACCCAGTAGAAATATTATTCAGTTTGTTTGGGAACTCCATGTCTCAATTTATATCTACTGGAGAAGAAATATTTATTCCTGTTGTTGGTGGCGGAACAGCTGTTGGCGCGGGTGTTGGAGCAACTGTTGGAGGCGTTGGTGCTATACCGGGAGCTATAACCGGTCTTCAATATGGATTAGCCACGTGGCAAGGTATAACTGCTTTAAACATGGAGGTTGGTAACGCGTATCAAACAGTTTTTACTGAAGCAGGTTTAGACCTAGAGTCTGCTGAAGATATTATAAAAGGATTTAATGATCCGGAGCTAACTAGCAAAGCAAATGAAATAGGATTAAAAAGAGGTATACCTATTGCTTTAATGAATCTTGTTGGCGCTAAAGCAGCATCAGCTTTAGTTAACCCTCTAGCGTCAACATCTAGACAGGTAGCTACAACGGTTGGTACTCAACTTGTTTTAGAACCTGTGTTTGAAGGAACAGGTGAAACAGCTGCTCAACTTATATCTGGTGAAGGGTTTAAGGCCACAGAGGTTTTTAACGAAATGATTGGTGGTCAGTTTGGTACTGCGCCTAACATGGCTGTTAAAATGGCTTACAATACTTATACTAATGCAGCTGGTAAACAAGCTATTAAACTTAAGAATTTAGACAATATGATTAACGGTAATTACAACGTTGATCAAATAGAAAAGTTTACAGCTAGGTTGTTAAAGAGCGGTAAGATAACAGAAGAAGACGCTAAAGTTGTTAGACAAAATGCTGAAATATTAGACGCTACTAATAACGAAATAAAAAATAATTCTAAAAAAGGGAAAGTAAAAACAGATGTTAAAGCTAGAATAGCTGATTTAATAAAAAACAAAAAAGTTATTACTGACAACAAGCTTGAAAATACAAAAGGTGGTTCTTTAAGTATAAAGCAAATAGATGGTGAAATAGCAGAGCTAACTACTAATGACGCTTTAAAAACAGAAGATAAGTTTACAACAATAAAAGATTACCAAAGTAATCAACGTAGAAGCACCGCGGCTGTAGTTCCTTTTTTAAAATCTCTAGGCATAGACAGTGAGGTTGAAGTAATAGAAATAAACAACGAAGAAGATTACAATAAACTTCCAGATGGTTTCAATGTAGCTGAAATGAAAAAAGCTTTTGAAGACGGAACTACTAGCGCTAGAATAAGTAGCTACACAGAAGGAAGCACTCAGTATGTATTTGTTAATAATGAAAATATAAAAAACAACGCTGCAGAAAACTTAGTAAATCAAAGTAAGGCCAATGCCTCTGTCAGTGTAGCACATGAAATACTACACGCTGTTTTAGATAGAAGTTTCAATGATACTCAGATGATAGATCTAAGTAACAAGTTAACTACTTATTTAGATGATCAAAATTCAGAAACAGGTTCTAATGGTAAAAACATATCATCAGGTGTTGTTCAGAATATAAAACAAAGACTTAAAGTATACGGCGAATATAAAGATGGTAAGTTTAAAGCTTCAAAGCAAAACCCAAAATATACTGAAGCTATGTATGCTCAGGAAGTTTTTACTTTACTTAGTGATGAAATGTCTTTAGGTAATATACAGTGGGACAGGCAAGACAAAGCTCTTTGGCAACGTGTTGCTAATGATTTAACGGACTATTTAAAATACAAACTAGGTATTCCATCTGATGTTATAAATTCAGCAGACATACAAACAGGAGAACAGGCTTTTAATTTTATAAAAAACTTTAATAAAAGTTTCTTTAAAGGAAAAAACACAACTGCTAGACAGGTGAATTCTATAAGAGCTAGCAAAAGCCAAGGTGGATTAAGAAGTTCTGCTTCATTAGACAACATATCTGATTTAGATAATTTTATAACTAACGAAGACGGTGGTAGAAAATTCAACAACAAGGCAGACTTTCAACAAAGTCAAGAACTATTTGAAATAGTAAATGAAATTGAAAACACAGATCTACTAGAAGGCTTAATAAGAAGAGGTGTTAATCAAACTTACTTAGATTTAAATCCGGAGTTTGTTAGAGAGGTAAAAGAAAGAATAAGCGACAAGACTATGAAGGAGTTTGATCCTTCTAAAAACGAAAGTTTCTTTGGTTGGCTTACTGGTAGAAATAAATCAGGGCAATCAATTATTGAT
>Ga0209535_1003474_pt1 | contig 10023 bp, 12 predicted proteins | sample LinPmetageLP28_FD_184041 | JGI IMG/M metagenome (GOLD analysis project Ga0209535, IMG submission 184041) | Marine viral communities from the Pacific Ocean - LP-28 (SPAdes) (version 2) | ecosystem: Environmental > Aquatic > Marine > Oceanic | place: Pacific Ocean | collected 2009-08-22
TACTTCGACATGATCGAAGAAGGGTATCGGGACTTCGGGCTTGATGATTATTGCCTTCGGGTTGCGGCAAACGAAGCGGGGAAAACAGAAGTCGCATAAACTTTTACCCGGTGTTAATTCACCGGGTATTTTTTTGCCCGGAATAGAACCCGAACAATTGTTCGTGTTTGTTTGCCCGGAGCGCCCGGTGTTTATGGTACGTTTTAAGTATAGAACTCTGTTGCATTTATTTAAAATAGTCATTGACACTTATGTTGACGTGGTATATTCAGGTGTTAGTAAAAAGGAGATACGCTATGCAAACAGTAACTAAAAAAGAGCTATTCATGTGGCAAGCCCCAAGTTTTAATTTTGATCTCAGTGCTGATCAAATCCTAGACAGGGCGCTGAAGGTTGGTTTTGTAACAAAGGTCGGCGATGACAAGTATCTAGTGAACGAGGATTATTAATTATGAAACATTGGGAGCTGGAACACAACGACAACTACATGCGGATAGAGTGGAATGAGGCCGCAACTTTCAACTTTCAAATGCCAATCGGGGGGCAGTGGGTCGATTACCATTGTTTCACTTGCTACGGGATAGATACAGAACAAGAGGCACTTGAACACGCCCACGAAGTGCTGACGGAAATGGAACCAGCGTAACAGTCGGGCCTGACTCTTCGGGGTCGGGCCTTCGGGATCGGGTCGGGATCAATCGGGATCGGGGTCGGGGTATTATATACCTCGGCCCTTTTTGTATCCACACCGCACCACACACACATGCACACATCAAAAGAACAGAAAGAGAACAGAACGAAAAGTGAACAGAACGAAAGTAGAACAGAACAGAAAGAGAACGGAATTGAGCGACGCGCCGCGACCAAACCCGAACAATTGTTAGGGTTTCCAACGGTCTGGAAATTGACTGAATGTTTTGAAAACTGACTAATGGTTTGGAAGTTGACCAATGGTAAGAAAATTGACGCATTGTTTTAAAAACTGACTGTTAGCCAGTAAATTGACTATGCAATCAGTTTTTAAACCAATGAAAATCGCGTTCTATTTTTGTTCTTTTGCTTTGGCGTTGGCGCTGGCATTGAATATAGAAATTGACGTACACCCCGAAAATAGAGCCGTAGAACGCGAACAAGTCTTTTCCTCACTCGACTACATGAAAATGCAGGTTGATGTTTTGTTCTCATTTTAATCACTTGATGTTACAGGTTGAAACATTCCGTGATAATCGTATTGACAGGCAGGTTGAAAATAGGGTTATATTTATAAAGAGCGACACGGAATGACCCGTTCGCCTTATAGGAGAGTAAAAAATGCCAGTACAAATTGACCATGCAGTAGGTGTTGAGTGGGAATTGATCGTTCAAACTGGGAACTATGCCAGTGTCCAAACTGCGATGAATGATGCAGGCTTGGAATTTATCGACGTAAAAACAGACGGCAGTGTTTATGCAAACCAACGCCCAGACCGTGACGGCAATGTAGGCGGCGAAGGTATTGAGGTAGTTTTCCCGCCTATGGTTATCGACACCGATTTTATTCAGACGCTTTCCCGTGTGGAAGCTGTCCTAAATACGTTTCAGCCTTACACTAATAAAAAGTGTGGCATGCACGTACATGTATCAAACAGCCCTGTAAAAGCTGGTCAAGTTTGCGCGTTCAATGCAGCTTCCAAGCGTTTGCGTCATGGTCGTTATTTATCCGATATTCAAACAAATGACGTTTGGTTTGACGACCCTATCAATTCGCTTTTGGTTTGGGACGTTTGCTGCAGATATGCAATGAACCAAACACGCATAAATAATCACTTGGCAAAATCACGCTGGACAGGCTGGCAGCGCAATAGCTCAAATTACGGTCACTATTGTTTGCCATTCAACAAAGTAGGTCATGACGCCTTACTAGCTCTTTCAAACCCGTCTATTGAGCAAACACGCGATTGCATCCAAGATCACCAGCATAGTGGACGCTATAACGCAGTAAATCTATCATGCTGGGGTCGCAGTACCATTGAATTTAGACAGCACCAAGGCACGTTTGACGCGACCAAAACAGCGCAATGGTGCAGCTTATTACACCAGCTTTTCACATGGTCGCATACAGAGCGTATGGCAGTGTCCGAAGACCGCACCATAGAGACCCCAGAGATGCCCTTCAGACGCTCTAGAACGTCCCACAATGGCCTTAATCGTGCTGGTGTACTGTATCGCCTTATTAGACAGGAAGGCGGCATGCAGACCGTAGAAATTATGAATGAATTAGGATGCAGCGCGGCAAACGTGCGCACCATGATTTCAGAGGCAATCAAGCCCCGCCTAATACGTGAAGGCGCACGTTCTGGGTTTGACGTTAATGAAGTCCTAATCAGACACCAGCAACAACACTTTGGAAGCTCTTATGGTGATGGTGTGCAGTTCAATGGTTATGAAATCTTAAAGACTGTAAGCGTTACAGGCAGCTATGGTCTGCTGCCCGAAAACCGCATTGGAACGCATGGCATCTTTTCTGGCATCTCAGATAATGACTTTTCATTCTGGGAAGCTCGCGCCTATCAACTAGGTCATAACCTCAGAACATGGTCATGCTGGGATGGTTTAACGCGCTAAGTATTGCTTGCAGTAGGGACGCCCAGCGCGTCCCTATCACTGGCAATACCGCCACCACAGCGAAGGGAAACACAATGCAAGATACCAAACCAAACCGCGCACAGCGCCGTGCAGCGCAATCAAATGGCCAGCCCAAATGCACAAAGCCGCGCTTTGGCTCTAAGCTCACAATTGAGCATGTTGAATTGAAATTCCGCAACGAATTGCCGCGCCCACAGATTGCCGCGCCTAGTCGCGCAACGCGCTTTGATGGGATCACATAAACCGCGCGACACACGCAAATCGGAAACGCCCAGCCTTTGCGCTGGGCTTTTTCGTGCGCGATGCCAAACCCGAACAATTGCTCGGCTTTGCAGGTACCCTATCGGGGCGGAAATGGCATCGGAACGGGACCAAAAACGACCCCTATCCCCCCCCTTTTGTTCGCGTTTAAAAAGACACACATACACCAAGTTCCCCGCGCACGGTTCCCTCAGAAAATTTTTTTTATAAAAAAAATAATAATATGCTAAACGCTTGACTCAATCCCATAACCCGGCATACACATGATATATGGGGGTGCGTTATGAATTGTTGGCATTGCAAGACTGAGTTAATTTGGGGCGGGGATCATGATTTAGAGGATGATGAGGATGATGATCATTGCATGGTAACGAATTTAAGTTGCCCTGCGTGTCGTAGTTTGGTGTATGTTTACATGGCGAGGGACAGTGATGAAACTTAGGTCAGGAGAGTGTTGTGGCTAGATTTGGATTTTTTAGTAATAAAGATGGTGAGCGTTATTTTGTTAACCTAGAGCAAATTGCGTATTTTGGGGAATCGCCTTCAGATAAGGGATGCACTGCGATATATTTTTCTTTTCCTGATGAAAATGGTTGGCCTTGGCGCATTGATGTTATGGGAGAAATTATTGATGTTCAGGAAAAGATTTCAGTGATGGAGAAGATGTATTTATAGGATGGCGAAGTGGGGGTTTGATATGATTAACCGTGATGAATACCAGCGATTATTGGCTGAGATTGCGCGATTAGAGGCTGAGAATAAGGAGTTGCGTGAGTTTGTGGATAAGTTTCAACGTAAGACAGCGGGGATGTTTGAATGAAGTGGGAAATTGACGAGGTTACCAAGCACTTGAGCCTTGACGGTCATTATCACATTAGCTTTGACAGGTTAACTGAGGATGATTGGTTCAGGCATTTATCTGAGAAGAGTTGGGTGGATATGCGGGAGATTCTTCCTGCGTTTGTTGCGGCTTATGACGCTGCTGGCATACCGTTAAGTAAGCAATTTTTTGAGCGTCATAAAGTTGCATTTTTTTGTCGTGCGGAAGAGGATTATGAGATTTTGGCTCAGAATTTATGCAATGACAAGGTTCATGGTGGTAAGTTGTTGTGGAGCCTTACTTATGCTTTCCGTGCTTCGGATGCTTGCATTGATGAGATACTGGAAGATCAGTATAATTTTCACCCTCATTCCGTTATTTCGGCTATTTATGATGTTGGTGATGCGTACAGCAAGCATGTTGTTAGCCGCGCCATTAGGGTTGTTAGTGATGAGTTGCGACATCCAACGGACCCTAATTTATCTATTTTTGAATACCGGGAGCATCATTGGCTTAGAACTCCGAATTGCGGTAGGAAGACGATGGATTTAATTGTGGCTTCGTTAAAAAGTTTAATTGGCAAAAGGATGGAGTTGAGTAATGGCAACGTTTAGAATTAGGTACGGTGGTGATTATGAGTTTGAGGGTCAGTCTTTATCTGAGGTTGTTCCTGTAATGTATCGTCGCAAGTGGGCGAATGATTTTCCTAATCCTGACGAGAGTGGTTATATGCGGCGCACTGCGATTGAGATGTGTGAGTGGAACAAGGGGACTTATTATTATGACAGTAGGTCTAGTTTTGCTGATAGCATGGTTAGGAATGGCATGTTGGAGCGTGTTTCGTATATGGATTGATTAATTTGTTGTGATGATTTAGTCTTGGCGTGAGTTTTATTGCTTATGGGGACTATTGTTGCATGTATAATCCTAATGTACCGTCTAGCAACATGGGCATAGCGCCGATTTCTGGTCAGCCTTCACAGCCTATGGGTCCGGCTCCGATGGTTGGTTCTGCGCCTATGGGTCCGATGGGACCGCCACCCCCTATGGCACCGCCTATGATGGGTGGCATGCCGCCCCCTCCTATGATGGCTCCGCCGCCTATGGCTCCGCCGATTGCTCCGATTACTGAGGGTTTGGGTGGATTTGGTGGTAGCAGTGCTGGTCGTGCTGGCTTTAGTGAGCGCATGCAGCGCATGACTGCGCCGCCGAAGCCGCAGCCTATGTCTCAGCCTGTTCAGCGCATGTCGTATGGCGGCATGGTTGGTTCTGGCATAGAGGCGGCGCAAGAGGCTGCTTCTACGCAAGCGCAGCGTTTGGGTCCATTAGGCATGCCATATGGTCCTAAAATTTCAGAACAGTATCAGCCGTATCAGAATTTCGGCATGCCGCAGCAGGGTTCTGCTAATGCTTTAAATCAGTATGGCGAGTATTTGGATAATCAGTACGGTGATCCACAGTTTGAACAGAAGCGCGATAATTTCTTACAGGGTATTGCGCAGCAAGAGCAGCAGACTTTTGGCGGCATGCGCGGTGGCTTTATCGGTAGCACGTACGGCACAGCAACTGAACTTCCCAATCCTAGAAGGGAACTTGAGAGGAATCTTTTAGACGGCATTTATGGTTCTGGTGGTTTATCTAATTATCAGGTTGCTGGTGCGCGTCCTATGGCTAACGGCGGTTCTGTTTCATCTGATCCTGTAAAGATGGCTCTTGGCGGATTTATTGGCAATCCTACAACTAGGGATTACAACCGTGATTTTGGCGGCAGTGACAGTAGCTATGAGGATGAGGCTTATGGCGATGATGGTTATGGCAGGGTAGATTATGGTTTCGGCGGCGATGATAGTGGCGGCGATGATAGTGGCGGCGATGACGATGATTATTATGATTATTTAGATGATGATTATGTTTATGTTCCGCCCCCTGCTCCTGCTCCGCCTGTAGTTGTTCCAGAGCCAGAGCCTGAGTCTGGTGATAATATACAAGACAGGGTTATAGCTGATTTGGTTTACAGTTCTGCTGAACCGACTGTTGGTCCTAACAACGCTCAAGAGGCTTTGGATCAGGCGAGTGCTGATTTTAAGGCTGGTCGTAGTGACGTTGCTGACATGGACCTTGCGACTTTAGCTAGTAGGATAAGTCGTGGTCGTGATGTTATGCCAGCGCGTCTTTCTAGCGTTGACGCTATTTCTAGGGACTTTGCTGTTCCTGCGCCAGAGGACACGACTTTTTCTGATCCTGACGAGATTTTTGATCTTAGAAACCCGATTAGTTTAAATGCGGCTCAAGTTGTTGGCCCTAATTCACGCACTGATGCTAGAGGCAATTTAATTCCGGGCCGTGCTGATACGGCTGCTGACATTGAGGCTGGCACAGAGGCTGCTCTTAGTCTTGGCCCAGAGGTTATGTCTTCTGATCCCAGCATGGGTAGTAGTGGCGTTCCTTTAAGCCAGCTTCCAACTAGCATTGGCGGCATGTCTGATAGGGTTTTAGCTGGCACTGCCTTTTCGCCTGCTTCCCCTAGCAGCAACGCTTCAATGATGCCATCTTTTCTACCTGAAGTTATTGATCCAAACACGCCCATTGCGCCGAATATGGCATTACCGGGCGGTTCTGCTAGGACTACAATTGAGGACGGTGGTTTGGCTAATGCTATGGCTGCTGCGCAGGCTGGTTCCAATGAGATCAACGCTTTAGGTTCTGACGCTTATACTGGTGTTTTTGAGCCTGAGTTTGTTGAGCCTACGCCTGCTGAAATTCAGGCGTCTAATCGCCGTGCTATGGCAGAGGCTAGGGCTGATGACGCTTCTGGCAGGCGCGTTAGGGCCGCAGCTAGAAGGGCAGAAATTTTAGGCATGCCTGCGGATCAGCAAGCTGCTGCTACAGGTTATCGTACAACTTCTATTGCAGAAGCAATGGACGCTCCTGCTGGCGACATAAATCCGTTTATTGGCATTACTGATGTTGAGGCCGCAGCTAATGATGCTGTTATTCCTCAGAATACTAAAAACTTGTCAATTTTTGACATTTCTGAATTAGAAAATTTGGAGGAAGATTATTACAGGACAGGCGCGGGTAGTTCTGATTATGACCCTATGGCGGCGCAAGCTACGGCTGAAGCCCTTAAACGCGCTGAAGGTGATGTATCTGCTTTAGATCGTATTGCTGAAGCAAATATGCTTGGAGAAGATATTCAAAACCCGCCCAAGACTTTGCGTCAAGCAACGGGTAGAGCGCCAATGACTTCTGAAGAAGCAGCCATGAATGTGTCTGGTATTGACTCTGCGGGTAACGTTGTATCTTTGGCTGGGGCTTCTGGTTATGATTCCCCTGCGGCTGCTGCGAACAGAGCTAACGCCTTAGCCCAGCCTGCTACCGCTGATCCAGATGGCGGTGGTACAGATATTTTTGATTCATATGCGGCTTTAACCAGAAGCATGAAAGCGCCTAACAAGGGCGAGACTAATTTAATTCGCAACGCTATGGCTGGTGCGCGTCATACTGAGGATGGCCCCGGTTATAAGAAAGGCGATTTGGTTGTAGAGGATCGTTTTGCTGACAAGGTTCTTAGCGGCTTTGAAACGGCATTGAGTTTTCTTTTGCCCGGACCTCAAGACTTTAAGGCCATGTCGCAAGAAAACCGCAATAAGGCTTTGCAGGCTTATTATGACACTGGCAAGATTGTTTATGAGGAAGGCAAGCCTGTTGGCTTTGAGGATAAAGAGGGCGGTTTAGTTCGCTTGGTTCCGAAGGGTCAAGAGGCTCCAGATCAAGACGATGGTTGCCCCCCCGGTTTTCGTAGGATTAACGGTGTTTGCACACCTATACAGCGCATTGCGCGTAATCCTGCTACGTCTATTTCTGATTCGATTAACAAGGCTACGTTGCCAGTTATTCCGTTGCCTAGCACGTTGCGTCCTGTCGTTCGTGACGTTGTTGACGATGATGATGAAGAGGAAGCATCTGACGTTGGTGGTTTGACCATTCGCCGTCCTAATTACTTTGCGGGTGGCGGCGCTGTTAGTGACGGTATGGGTTCTGCAATTGATAGCTTTATTTCTGCTATGGGTGGCAACGTAAAAAAAAAATCTAATGTAGCTCCTGTTGGCATGGCCCGTGGTGGTTATGTTGATATGAAGACGGGAAGTGGTGGCAGTGTTGTTGATGGATTTGGCAATCCTGTAAGAACTCGCGTAAGTACACCGTCCATGAGCGAAAGTGAAAAGGACGAAAGAAACTTTTCGTATGATCCTTTCCCTGATGATGTTTACGGCAGGGGCGGCAGGGGTGTAGATAACGATCCCGTTGCTCCCGCATACAACTTCCACGCTGACGCCGCAGCCGCTCCTGTTTTTCCTGATATAATGTCAAGTGGGTTTCTTGATCCAGAGCCAGAACCCGATAACATAGTAAAGCGTTCTTTGCGCCCACAGCTACGTCCTGCTTCGTTTGCCCCAGAACCTGTTGAGCCTGTAAAGGACTTGCCTAGTTATTATACTGATGAATTTAAACCATTGTTGCCTGTAGTTGATATGACTGCGGATAAAAAAGTAGTTACGGATTTGTCAGAACCTGCCTCTGTTGATTCTGTTTCTATTAGGAGTTTGCGCCCTGAAGATATTGGCGAAGAAATTTTAAATGAAAATTTACAAGCAGAACTTGGAATAAGTTTAAATCCTCAACTAACAGTCAGGCCGTATTCACCTACTGGAAATGCTTTTTATTTTCCTAGCTTGACTCAAGTAAAAAGAGGTAGAGATAAAAATATAACACCTGAATCTTATAAAATAAAAGCTACAGATGTTTTTAACAATGATGTTTTGGACGATTCATTTAAGCTGAGTCCTGAAGAATACGACAGTGTTTTTGATAGTATTGATCCTAACAGACCACAGATGGGTGTTAGTAAAAATTTTGCTACTAAAGGAATTTTAGGGCATGAACTTGGTCATGGTGCTTTTGAGGAAGTTGTGGGCCTTTTATACAATCAACGTGAGCCATATAGTATGCCTATGAATAATCTTGGTGGTATTGTTGCTATGCAAGAGGGCGATCCTAGACCTAGAAGGTTATCAGCTATTGATGACAAGAATGCTTTAGGGACTTTTCAATATGAGTATGGCTATCCTTTAGGTGGAAAAATAAGTGAAGAGTTGTTTGGTCGAGGTGGATTTAGTTTAGGCAAAGATCACAATGAAGGCATGGTGCAGTATTTTGACGAAACCATGGGTGATGACCCTAGAAAACCCGGTGTAGGTCAGCCTGTCACAGAAGGTGGTTCTACATATTATCAACGTGGTTTTGATGATGGTGCTACAGACCCTTATCTTCAAAAGCAGTTTGAAACTTATCGCAAAGGCTTGCCAGTTCCATCAACTTACATAGACGGTGCAGGCAATACTGTTTCATTTGATAAAAGGTTAGCTGAAGAGGGTTTAGATGGTTATGAAATGGCTTTGTCTGATTTAATTGCAAAAAGAAATAATCTTGATCCTTATGCTGAAAGACAAAGACGAAGATTGCCTATAAGCCCTTTGGGGTACTTACCCGGACGTCAAGTAGGTGATGAATTTGGAGGTGTTGGAGTTGCCAGATCATTTAGACCACAACTTAGACCTAATGCCCCTTTAACTTCGTTAAGACCACGCCTGCGCCCACAAGGGTTAGGTAGCCGATGAACGATCTGACTAACTTTGCGCAATATCTAACTGAGGAAGAGTTAGCGACAGTCGCCCCCATGTTGGAGCGGCTTTCGACGTTAGAAGACCGCGATGATCGTAGCAGCAATTATATGTCTTTTGTTAAGCACGTTTGGCCTCAGTTTATTGAGGGAAGGCATCACAAGATTTACGCGGAAAAACTACAGGCTGTGGCTGACGGCAAGTTAAAGCGTTTAATTATTAACATGCCGCCTAGACATACGAAGTCTGAATTTGCCAGCTATTTGTTTCCAACGTGGCTTATGGGGCGCAGACCTGACCTGAAGATTATTCAGGCTACGCACACGGCGGAGTTGGCGGTTGGTTTTGGTCGTAAGATTAAAAACCTTATTGATTCAGATGATTTTAGGGACGTATTTCCTAAAGTCAGCTTGGCATCTGATGCAAAGGCTAGTGGACGTTGGAGTACCAGCGGCGGTGGTGAATATTATGCGGTTGGTGTGGGCGGCGCTTTGGCTGGTCGTGGTGCTGATTTGGCAATTATTGACGATCCAGTTTCAGAACAGGATGCGCTTAGTACAACTGCGCTAGATAATGTGTATGAGTGGTACACTTCTGGCCCTAGACAGCGTTTACAGCCCGGTGGCGCGATAA
>Ga0209535_1003476_pt1 | contig 10018 bp, 7 predicted proteins | sample LinPmetageLP28_FD_184041 | JGI IMG/M metagenome (GOLD analysis project Ga0209535, IMG submission 184041) | Marine viral communities from the Pacific Ocean - LP-28 (SPAdes) (version 2) | ecosystem: Environmental > Aquatic > Marine > Oceanic | place: Pacific Ocean | collected 2009-08-22
ATTATACAAATATTATTTTCATTTTTTATAGGTTTTTTTCGCATCAGCCATCGCATTTTTATATTTATAATTAGGATCCTTCTTCTTACCTGCCTCATATGTTTTCTTGACGTGTTCCATCCAAGTTCCAGACGGTTTCCCTGCTGATGCCTTAGGTTTAGCACCTGTTTTCCTAGGGGCCTTAGTTTTAGATGCCTTAGGTACATCTGTTTTCTTCATATCACTATCTTTCATAATTGATCCATCCGGCATTTTATGACTGCCCTTAGGAACTTTTGCAACTTTCTTCTTTCCATAATCACTCGGCATCTTTTATATCTTATAAGATATTTAATTTCTTATTACTTTTTTTTTAAACCTTCCAGCCATTCTTGTTTTATATCATATTTAGATAGATTATTTAATTTAGTGATTTTATAAATTACTGCTGAACCATCATCTAATAATGATAATGTTCCATCTGGATCACATATAGCAGTTGTAATACTACTGAACTTTATAGGATGAGTTACTGTGAAGACATCACTACCTTCTAATTGGATGTAGTCCTTCTCAGCATTGATATGATTCACCACGGCCATTATAGGCATCTTTAATCCAGATGTGGCCCCACCTATATATTTATTCTGGGATAATAAATCACTTCTTATAGTTAGATAAGGTCTCAGTATAGTCTTAGGAGGATTAACACCTTCTATCTTTATAGATGAAGTCTGCTGACTAATAGCCGGTAGATATCCCCACGGTGTAGATAGTGGCGGTGTGCCTCCGGCTTTATATATTTGCCAAGTGGAAGGGTTAGTTATCTCGAATACTAAGCCTAGGGGTAACTGGGTAGTATATTGTATAGCACCGAAAGGATTCGTATTAAACTGATTACTATCTGTATTAACTACCTGTGAATTAGTTGTAGGATTATATACATTCCTTATATTACTAAATCTAAGCCTAGCCTGTTGATTATTACTAGCATCTATTATCTTAGGATTAAATTGATCGTAAGAGAATCCCATAATACCTAGGACAGAATTATTCCATAATGTTTCCTGTGATACATCATATTTTCTAGTATCTACCTCTGCTGATTTCCCGAAATTAAATGTTACACCCATATGACTATCATAGATTTGCCACGGACTTAAATTAAGATTAATAGGGTCCAGCCTAACATTTCCTATATTAGTGTTATCACTCGTTATTTCTCCGGACTGATCTACATAAGGGGCCATATCAGGACAGAAGGTCCATTTATGTAACCTCTTATTTATTTTATAAACTTCATTACCAGCATCACTAATAATAGGTTTCTCCTCTCCTGCTGTCTTATCCTTAGCATCTATAAAATCAGTAGAACCACTATCAAAATCATTCCCTATATATTCAGGCATATGTAAATACTCAAAACCGAACTTTCCTGAAATAGCATCATAGACACAGGCTACATTATTCGCTCCTAGATATGTTAGATTAACACTCCTATCTGTACCAGTTAGAGATGATACATATCCAGCACCCGTATCTTGTCCGTATTGATATGAACCATCAAAAGCCTGTAACATATTTCCCGTAAATTGATTTAGTGTTACATTCCCCCAAGAAGTAAAATGATGATCCCATCCTATCATACATTTATTAGCAGTAATAGAGGCTGAGTTCCAAGTCTTAACTTTCGTCATAGAAGGGGGGGCCACATCTGGATTAGTAAATACATCCGCCCCACCTCTTAAAAGGAATACATCGGGCCTAAGCCCATTCACTAATTCAGGATGAAGAACTATATAATATACTCCACCTATTTTAGTCTTGGTTGCAAAACCATATGATAGCCGTGCTTCATCATATCCAGCGGTATCCACATTCCTGAATGTTTTATCATATTTAAAAAAGAATGGGACGGCTCTGTGATCTGTATCAAATGTCCGCAGACCAGCACCCGCACCAGTAGTATATGAAAATCTTTCATATCCATCATCTCCTAGAATATTAAACATATTCCTTCCATCATAAATACTTTGATCTACATTAGTACTTTCATCAAATCTATTAATATGAAGGAAGCGGGAGTTATCTATACTGGCTACTTCTCCAAATGATACATTCCCATCAGCATCAAGTTCCTTATTCATAAACACTTTATTTTCTGTATAATCCTTAGAATAATCATAAAATAATTCTGGATATTTTCCCTGAATATCAAAGAGGTTCTGTAATGCTTCTAGGTTCTTAGTATTATATATCCACGAAGTAGTCATAGATGAGGTTGTATTATTTTTATAGACAGCATCCATAGGCATAGCATTCTGTATATAATTAGGCTGAGTAAATGAACCTAATAAAAGGTCCTGATTACCCGTCGGCACACTAGGATCCATCCCTATGGCCTGTTTATCCGGTGTAGGAATCCGTCCATAGTAATTATTCACACCATTACCAGCCTCATATAAATCAGGTCTCTTTATTCCTATATTATGAAATGATCTAAACCATTCGAATGATTTCTGTGGCCCACCCGCCTTATCATATTCACTTTTAGTATAATAACTAGGATAATTATCATAAGAACAATCTTTTAAATTAGCACATTCCACGGTTTCATATGTTCTAGTAGTATATGCGAGGGAGTAAGGTGTTCTTTCTACTCCTCCTGAAACAGCAGGGAAGTTTTCAGTCTCATCAAATATCTCAGGGCTATCTATATCCTGTTTCTGTAACTGTTCCGTTATTTGATCTGCTACTGCCTGAGGAGAACTAAAACCCTCCTCTACTTGTACCTGAATTAATTTAGACTTTTTAAGATATGGATACATAGCGGGACTACGGAAATAAGGTCTCTTAAATCTAGATGGGACATTTGATAATGGACCGGCCCCTAGTAGTTCGGGCCATCTCCACCAATTCTCTGTATTAATATATGTGAAACCATCTAAATAATTAGGTTCCTTAGGAGGTGTTTGACCTGTATTACTATTAGTCACGGGTGTCTCAGGCCATCTTAACCAGTCATATTCTCTCTCAAACATAGTATATCTACTATTATCATTTTTCTGTTTTATTCTTTTATACTTAGGCCCCAGTTTCCTGACACCTAATAGTTGCTCGGCAGGTGTGGGACTCCTTCCAAACTCACATATCATTATTGATTCTACGGGATTAAAACTTTTCTGCTTATTTACAACTGTATCATTACTAGCATTTATTTCATCTGTTACATTATGATAATCATTTGTATTAAATGTATAATCATAGGTTCCTATACCTTCATTAATACCGTAGGCTATTGTATAATCAGGAGAATATTTACACTCACCGGACACATCTCCTTTATCGTGTGTGGCTACGGCACTATATAATAATTTGTCTTTCCCCACAGTATCTAAATCACAATCAGGACGATTCCATACATTAGCAGGCCTTTCATAAAAACCACCTGAGAGAGCAAAATCACTAGGTCTTATATACTTCCTAGGATGATGGAAATATCCTTCTCCATTAGTGTTTTTATAAAAATTAGTTTCTAGGTTTAATTCATTATCTTTTAGATCATATTCCCTCTTTTCATTTACTATCTGTCTAAATGCTAGACGGCTCTGTGTTGTATTAGTATTCACAGGCTCATTATCAGGATTATTAGGATCGTTAGGTTTTGTTTGCAACTTTGCGGTTAAATTATAATCCATTAGTATTTCTCTTATTTTACGGGTTTCTAAATATTCCCCCTTAGCACCTATCTGCTGTCCCTTAAACTCTAATGATTTAGGATCAGCACATCCCCTCTTATTAATAAATGCTGATTTTAATTCTACTGTATCACCTACATCCAACTGTACCACATCACCCATCCTATTAGTGAATATGGAATTATCTATATCATCAGTAGTATTCTGTATAGATGATTTTCGGTTACATTCCAACAGAGTTATATCCTGAAACTCAGCCATCTTTACTTTATTATATATATTTATTATTAATATGAAATAATGAATATAATGTTTAATAGAAAATATAGAAAAATATAGAAATTAGAAATAAGAATCTTAGAAATATATCCGTTCTGTTTCCTTTATTAGAGAAATAAAAACAGATTGGATATACAGATCACCACAATATTTTATGGGACCACCATTTAGCAGTATCTTTTGATGTAGCCTTACCGTGCCTACTATAATATGCTTTTTTCCTTTTAGGATCCCCGTGATCTAGTGATTTATAGTGACCTAATTTATCCTTAAACTGACCGTAGTCCTTGTGACCGAAGCCTATTTTTTTATATCCTCTTTTATTATCAGCCTTCACATAGACCCAGTATTTCTTTTTAGACTTAGTATCATTCTTCCACGGTTTATATAAAATAGCATTCCCCTTCGCATCTACCGGCATTTATCTTAACATATATAATAATTAGGAGTTGCAAAAATTAGAGGAAATAGGTTTCTAAATGTCCGTCACTAATAATAGCATACCTCTTAATTTCTAGGAAAGCCCGCTGATCGTATGAACCAGCATTCATAGTAGTGGATGAATGAAGGTCTATACCTCTATTATCAATTCTCTGGGCTAGGCCCGAGGTCCTGAATCCCTGATGGAAAGATCTTCCAGCAAGACTATCTATTTTACGACCCTCTAACTGATAATCTGCCTGATCATTGACAGCCTCTACACCCTGCCGTCCATAGAAGGCACGGGGGATAAATGGAACCATACCCTCGGCTTCTTTAAGATTATGGAACTGTCTGGCGGAATTAGTAATGTCCTGAGGATAAAGGAACTCACTATTAATAAATAAATTAGAAACGAGAGGGACCGTATCTACCACACCGGCACCTACCTGTTCCTTAGGAGCATCACTCTGGAATGTTCCGTAGAGATTAACAGCATCTAGAACTGTGGGAGATAAACTATAATCCCATAGTACAGCATCCACTACCATACCATTACCACCGATATTACGGACATTATTAACTGCCGTAACATTAGTTAAGGTCTGCTTAGAGAGGCGGTAATCAGTATAGGCGAAGGTAAGACCCTTCTCATATTCACCACGGAACTTATCCATAATGTCCCCATCATAGAAAGTATAATCTGCGATGAACTTACATAGGTCTTTATTAATTGTGAAGGTTTCGGTTACCTTAGCATTATCAGTAGAGGACATAGCCATTCTGTCCTGTCCGTTACTGTCAGCCCAGTAGAGAACTACTTGGATCCGTTCATCTGGGAGGAGAAATAATGGAAGTTGATTCCCTGCCTTACAGTAATTAAAAAGGTCGTGTAACTTTATTTGGAACTCGGGCTGGGCTCGGTTAAGGATAATAGGCTGAACTGAAAGACCCTGAATACCTTCACCTGCTACGGCTCCGGATGATGCTTTATTAACATCATTCCCATTAGACAATCCATATCCGTGGGTAGAAGTAACATCACTACCGATATCATATCCAATCTCAAAAGCACTCTGTCGGCCCGTGAGGTACTGTTCTCTTTCTTTATTAGCAGAATTATTCACGAAACTAGACCGGATACTTTGGAGTTGATTCCAATCATCTGTATCATTTATGACACGACCGGCAGTCGTTCTAAGCACGGCACGGCGGACGATAGAATGGATTCCCACATTAGTGAATGGGAAAGCCCGTGTTACATTAGTATTAACATCAAATCCTACCGTAATGGCTGAATTGGGATGAAGGAATCCTTTTGGTTGTAATTCCCAAACCGCTTCGCTCTGCGAAAATGTCAAAGGTTCGAGCACATCCGATTCTACTCGCATCATAGTATTAACATCCATAGACTTAATATTTAGGATAGAAGGCTGGACGGTAGTGTTATTAGTGGCTGGGGCTGTATCACCGGCATCTTGGGGGGGTGTAGAACTCATCTTTATATCTTATTAGATATAAATAATTCATAAAAATAATTTTAAAAGATTGTATTAGTTAATTAATTACTGGACTAACTGAACTCCACTAGGACCCCATAGGATAGTGCTTTCAGCATTTACATAGATGAAAATAGACTGGGAATTAGATGAGGTGAGGTCACATTCCAGAGCCATACCGAAGGCCTGTTTTGATAGATCAATTCCCGAGCCTCCTAAATAATTATCATAATTTAATCCTATACCGAAAAATACACCTCCGTTATTTACGAACTGATACGGAATGCCTCTGTTCTTCCCATCATCCCCCGCACCTCCAATCTTAGAAAGAATGCCTCTGTTAGAATTACTAACACCTCCTAAGAGATGGCTAGTTTTATCATATTTATTAATAGCATTAACATAGTCCCGATACATAACTGGATCATCTAAAATAGATTTAGGAGTTTCTTTAAAATTAGTATCACGAGGGAATAATTTTGGGAAAATAGTACCTCCCCTGAGAAATGTTACTTTTTGGACTGTGGCTAATGTTCCATCTAGATTTGTAGGAGGAAGGGTTGCAAAACTATCCTCACCGATATTATTCAGTTTATTAGATGAAGTCATATTCATAAATAGGGATTTTACCTTAGATAAACCGAAGTTCATAGATACCTGAATATTATTAGAATTAGCAGTATCATAATAGGAATGGACTGATTGATATGTGATAGCACCCTGAGTCTGTGAAAGGAGGCGGGAGAGTTGATCCGGAGGAGGAGTAATAACAGAACAGATAAGTTTTACATTAGATAATTCATAATAAGCACCGATGAAATTAGCAGTATTAGGACGAGTCTTAAAATCTGCTGGGAATACTTGTAGAGCCATAGCATCACTTTCGAGCATTATAGATAGATCAATTCCCCCTAAGGTATTACTAGTAAGTGGGAGACTGGATCCAGATTGGAGGAGGCCACACAGCATCGGCACACAGAAGGAGGATGCTTCATCACGACCTACTACACTATCATTAGAACTAATGTAATTAGGCATAGTGAGAGCAGTTTCACCCAGATGACCGATGCTATCTTCCATACCGCCGGTGACCGCCATATAACTGGAAAGCCATCTATTCCAATTCTTCTCGTGAGAAATTGTGGTCTGGTGCTTAGATGATCTCCAAATGAGTGACTGGAAAAGAGAATATATACCTAACTTAGAGGAAATACCGATGGGATCCCCCTCATCTACGGGGTCCGGTACGGCTTTATCATTCTTAAAGAAACGGACATCACCTACGAGGCGGACCGAGTGAGGATCTAAAACGAAGTTACCTTCTGGGATGGTGAAGTTTAATTGTGAAATCCCTCGTTTGTATGAATACTTGTCATCTGTGGTTTTGTTCGAACAGGCTAACTCCAAATATCTACTAGTCATCTTTTATATCTTATAAGATATTTTAAAATGATTAAATAAAAAAATGTTAAAAATAAATTATATATCCATTCTGTATTTATTTTACTAATATAAGAAACAGAACGGATATATTTATGATCCACCCATCTGGACGGTTCTTAATGAAGATCCGGTGGTTTCTGCTATTCCTCCTGTGCCGGCTATATTCTGTGCCGTAGATGGCCCTATTACCGCCGGTGGTGTAGAATTAGTAGTTGTCTGTTTCTTATGGTGGGCGAATAATTCACTTACATCACTTACTACTGAACCTATGGCCCCTAATCCTGTTCCTGCTAGTACTAGTAATGGATCACCTGTGGCTAATCCTAAAACATCCCCAGCGGATCCCAGTTCATTCATAAAGTTCCCCACTTTATCTCCTGTATTTTCTCCATAAAAAAATGATTTATCTTTTACCTGATTATATACATCATCTCCTAACATTCCTAGACTGAAAATACCTCCACCTACTTTTGCAACTTTTCCAGCAAATCCTACACCTTCTTCACCTCCCTCTTCTATGGTCCTTAATGTAGAAGCATCATCTTCTCCTGCTGGATCTGGACTAGGTTCTACTGTACTATTATTAGCCACAGTAGTTTCTGTGGTTCCAGTTCCATTAGTAGCCGGTTCATCTGGGGTTCCCGCTGGATCATCATCTTGTAATGGTTCCGGTTCAGGTTCAGGTCCTCCATCATCACTATCATCTGCCGGATCTGTGGTGGTAGGCTGGTCTGCTGGGGTTCCAGATGTATCAGGTGGGTCAGTATCAGGCCCTCCACCTCCCGTATCTACTGGGGCATTATCATCTGGCGGTGCGGGAGTAGGAGCATCCGCCGGTCCAGTAGGAGCATCCGCCGGTGCCGGAGCATCCTCAGTTCCCGTTCCCTCAGGAAACTGTGTTCTCTCTGCTAAGGACTGTCTTCTATTAGTTAGAAAATTATCTCTGGCTTCTGCTGAGAAACTACTAGCATCCGGTCCCGTGTATTCTGGCTTAGATTTAGTTAATAGATTTCCCACTCCCCTAGCCAGTCTTACAGATTTTAATTTACCTACATCTTTACCTTCTTTAACGAAATCCTGATATTCCTTATATTTTTCTGCGATAGCAGTAGAATATCCACCTAGTCTTGCTAAATTATCCTGTTCCTCTCCTTTATCTTGTGATTGCTGTCCCTGATTTAATAGGTTAAAATTAGCAAGATTTTGATTATTTAAACTACTGATTCCAGCCTGTAAGTTACTGTCTTCTTGTCCTACTGAGTTAGCCTGATTAATTGCCGAAATAGTTCCTCCATAACTGACACTCATCTTTTATATCTTATAAGATATAATTATTTATTATTATATTTTATTAAATTAATCAAATGGGTCTGTCTCGGGATCCGGAAGATCTCCGGTATAAACTAACCTATCTCCTACACCTATTAATTCCTCAAAGTTCTTATAGAACTTAGCAGGATTCTCCTGAGCATCGATGTAGAGGAATCCATATCTTTCCTGCTGTGAAATATTATAATAATTCTGGAAGTTCTTAGGAGCCAGATCACTATACTCCTCCCTTAGTTTATCCATTTCGAGATTTGACTGCTGTCTATAAATCAGGATATCGGTAGCATTTGATCTAATCATATTTGATACGGCCCGTGCTGACTGAACGAAAATCATAATACTGAGTTCATAGTGACGGAATCTGGTTGCGAGTGAATTAATAGCATTAGAAGATGACTTCTTAAAATCCCTAGAAATAATATCATCAAGAATTAATAAACTGGTCGGCATTTCTTCTCTACTATATTTCTTCTGTGAATTAACTAAATCATCTATCATTCTATTATCATAATGATCTTCTAGTTTAAAAGCATCTCCCATAAACTTATACATTTTTGGATCATTTCCGGCTGTGTTAGATATTACAAGCACATCATCCCAGTAGTCAGTTCCGTACATATCTTCCCTTCGCATCATATTAATTAAACTATTTGTCTTTCCACTTCTTACAGATCCGTAACCTATTAACATAAACGGGGGCTGAGGGAGAATGGGATTAATTTCAGGATATTTAGAACCGTCTTCTAGATCCTTAACCTTCATAATTTTAAGAGATTTTGCAACTCCTCCGGCTTTCTTAGGCATCTTATATATTTATAGAATATATTTAAATCCAGAAACTAATTATTTATATATTTATCTGTATATCCGTTCTGTATTTATTTTACTAATATAAGAAACAGAACGGATATTTCTCTACATCCCAGAATAGATAAAAATTAATAACAGTTATCCCACATATTAGTAGGAACATTAGTTTTAAGACCTGTTGCTACTCTTAATAATTTCTGTCTTTCTGCTTCTTTATGTGCTTCTTCTTTCTTTCTAATTTCCTTTTCTTTCTTTCTTTCTTTTCTTAAAGCATCATAATTAGAGATGGCTTTAAAAGTGATATTATCTACATCGTCCTGTGTGTATTTATAATGTGTCATATTAGCCCCAGCCATTTGCTTAGGTTCCATCATATTAGGTTTCTCATAAATAAAATTAGGATTTTCTTCCCCTGTTTCTTTATTAACTTCTTCCACTACTTTTTTAACCTTAGGTTTCACAGATGCTCTTAGTTCATCTAATTCATTCTCCTTCTGCTGTTTTTTAAGATCCTTTATTTCTTTCTTCTTCCTAGCATTTTCTCTCCGTACTTCTAATGCT
>Ga0209535_1003477_pt1 | contig 10018 bp, 13 predicted proteins | sample LinPmetageLP28_FD_184041 | JGI IMG/M metagenome (GOLD analysis project Ga0209535, IMG submission 184041) | Marine viral communities from the Pacific Ocean - LP-28 (SPAdes) (version 2) | ecosystem: Environmental > Aquatic > Marine > Oceanic | place: Pacific Ocean | collected 2009-08-22
CATATGTTGAACCTTTGTTACACCAGTTCTGCACCAGTCTAGGTGTCAGTTCGTCAACTCCAAGGTTACCTAGTTGACTATCATAAAGACTTCTCTCTGTTTTACTTTCACAGTTCTCGTATGGCTTAAAGGTCTTCCAATAGTTACTCCAAGTCATCTCATCTTTTAATGTAAGTACACCACAACCTTCTGTATCTTCTGTAAACAATAGCTGTTGCCTTCTGCTGTTCCAGCCAAATAAATATTGTGTGTAAGTTTGAATTGATTTTTTATCTATTGAGCCATCAAGTTTTATTCTGGGAAAACTCTGCTCACATATAACCTTTATTGCTTCTCTAATTGTATGCTTTTGTGAATTGATAATATCTTCTTTGGTTGTCTTCTCATCATTGGGATTAGATAACCATTCGCCATCTCTATTTTTATGTTTGCTTACCAGTAGGTTTACATATTGTTCTATCTCAAATGTACCAGTGGTTCCTAGTTGGAATAGTCCACACTTATGAAAGAATGTTTTTTTTGTACCTTTAACTTTGCCTATTAAATAAAAGGTCTTATTGCCTTTTAGGCTCAATCGCAGGTGCATACCTTTGAGATTACCAGCCACATCAAATGGTATAGTAGCTCTGATCTTAACCTTTAGTTTATCTATAACCTTATCATCCCACTTTAACTTGGCTAACTGTGGGCTAACTTTCGTATTGTTATTTGTCTGTGCGTCCATAATTCCAAAATAGGTATGGAAAGAGAAACATCAATAAAGATTGGGTTCTTTGAACCGAGTAGAGCTAGGTGTGAATTAATTAGATAGATTTGCAATCCTCTGCGTAACCATTCCGCCACGTTGCCCTAAATCAGTTTGTCCTTATATACCAAGCTTTTATTAAATCACAAGTATAAGAGTTCATCAATATCTTACTTGGGCTAACTGGTGGATAACTAGAGGTACCAGTTGGAATACAACCATAGTTTTAGATTAAAGGGTCAACACCCATTCTCACAGAAACACTTTAGATTATATTCGATAGTTTAGTTGGATCTACTCATAGAGAGGCTCATAAAACTTATTGAAAAAATATTATAAAAAAATATTACAAAAAATTTTATGAAAATGAAGACTGGAGCTTTAAAGGAATGGACGCCTTGTTGGAGCTCCAGTCTCCTGAATACTTTGTGATTACAACAAGGTATTACTAATGCAGTTCCTAATATAATGATTTTATCTAAAAACACCTAATGATAGTTATCCTTTAAATTTCGTAAGGACCTTTTTTATGTATGTTGCGACCTCTGTTGGTAGCTCTATATTTGGATGGTGTCTTAACGTAATCAAGTCCATTATGATAACCTGTGGAAGAGTATCCTGCGTTAGACATATTAATTAAACCACTTCCGTAATTCTTTGAGTAACCCTCTGGTTTTCTCCTAGTCAACTCTAGGTCTTCACGTAGCTGTTTCTGGCGCTCTTGTTTTACCATACGTTCAACTGTAGGGACCAATGCAAGCTCCTCTGGTGTCATACGTCCTCTTAAGGCAATCATCTTCTTCATATGATTATGTTCTGCAAAAGCAGCATTTGGGTAGGAGCCTTTTTTAACTGCATTGTTATGGTTACCACGATTTATTTTATGTTTTACTGGGGACAAATCTATTAATTGAGGTGGGGGACAATCCTGCTTTTCACGCACTGCCTCTTGGCTCTTAAAAAAATACATTCCGTTTTTAAAAATATAGAGATCTTTATATTTACCTCTTTGCATATCCTTCTTAACTGCTTCTCTTGATTTTCCTCGCTCATTTGCAAATTGAGATCTTGTAAGTGTATATAAATGTTCGTCTGTTTTCATATAAAGGTAATTCTGTTACCCTGCTTTTTGTACCCATTGTACCCACAGGTGTTGCACCCAGTTATAATTGAGAGGCTTGAGTGAACCAAATGTTAATTATCCTTTAAATAATAATAGATCTCTCAACTCTCAATACTCTCAAGCTAAATTATAAACTTACTTTTTTATTCAAGACAACCACTGCCGCAGTAAATGCATATATATAAAAAGGTTTGAAGTGGATGAGGGTTGAGTTCTATTTAATTAAATCAAAGAAATCCTGCAAACTTATAACAACCAATGGTTCCCTTGAGTTCATCTTCATAGCAACTGCTGGTATCATCTTGTGTTGACCTTTGGATGCCTGCTTATACCAGTCATAGATAGTCTTCATTTTGTTCTGGTTTTTGCATTCAAAATTTACACCCACCAGCTTACGAGCCACTTTAGACAGCACTACATCAGGCCCAGTTTGTCCGTGATTAGCTGTAACTACATCTGCTGGCCTCAAGTGTGGGAAAGATTTTAATATTTTATCTCTCACAAGGTTCTGTAATGCCGCTGACTTACGTCTTTTACTCATAGGTTTCATCAGTAGTTTTCTTCCGCTTCCATACGTTCATTATATTCACCATAGTGTTCTTCCCATTCATTTTTAGATAATTCACTTTCACCTATTACGTATTCCTGTGGGATTGTTGCAGTACGTCTATCGTAAAATTGACCTTGAGTATAAAGTTGCCACAACTGCTTATCAGTAGCTTCAACATTTAATATCATTGGTGGTCTACAATAAATCCAAGCACCATCTTCATAAACTCTTGTAGGATACTGTGGGTATTCCAATACTTTAGTTGCATACAGTCTCTTACGTTTGCCCTGTGGTCCTATAGCTTGCTTTGTTAGCTGACCATTAGGAAATTTAGTAGCAATAGCTTTAACAAAATTTTCAATATCTGACTTTTGAAAAAATATTCCTTTAAATAATTTAGATTGTTTCATAGCCAAATACATATCTAAAGGATGACTTAAACCATCATATCTCCACCTAACAACTTCTTCTGAATGCTCTCCAGTACCTCTGGTTTCATAATAGTTAGCAAAAGGAAATGTTTTATTATCGTATGCGTCTTCAAGTATTGATGTGATGTCATCTTTATTATTATCTATCAGCTCTTGCTTATCAGCAGTAAATGGAGCGTCTTCAAAAAACATATTTCGATCATATTCAACTTCATTTAAAAGATGATATTTGAAAGCTGCAGGATTTTTTATGTGCTTAATTATCTCCCACTTATAACCCTCTGTTTCTAACATAGCTGTAACTTGCTCTTTAGAGTGCTTTATATTGATCACAAAGGCTCTCCTATCTTCATTCTCTATATGAAGAGGTGTATCTGCATTTGAGAATACAAAGAAATTACACAAGTTAGGTATTTCTATTTGAGGCTTATTCTTCGGATTAATAAAAAGGTTATCTTCTGTAATTAAATCTTTGAAGTTATTAGACAGCTCTTTAGTTTTAGCTGTATTTTTTGACATAACTACTTCATTCAAAAATATTAATTGTGCACCCTCAATTATGGTTGAGTGTGATCCAGTCATTTGTTCAAATTTCACATTAGGTCTAACATTTTTAAAACCAAACATAGACTGACATACTTGAGCAAATAGTTTCTTTCCAGCTCCTTGGATTTTAGAGTGCATAATTGTAAACCATTGAACCTTAAGTCCGCAGTTACCAGTCTCTAAATAATACTGATATTCTTTTTCTGCATTCAGCATAAAGGCTAGCTTCTGTTTTATGATGGTCCAATTATCTGCACCTAACAACCAACTGTAATATTCATTAATTTTAGTTACATCTCCTTTGACAGCTTCCATCTTACAAGGCTCATAAATATTAAGATAATCTCCAGCTCCAAGTCCTTTAACATCTCCATTATTTAAACTAACTAAACCTCTTGGTAGTCCTGCGTGTGTTAGATAAGCTCTAACTTTTATTGTGTCACTATCTTGCAATAAAGATTTACTAAAGCTTTTAACTTCATGTTTCCACCAGTCATCAATTTGTTCTTTAGATAACCAAAGGTCAGTTTCTTTTTCATAAAAATCTGTTCTTGATTGAACGTAGATATGATTATTCTGTACTGCTTCTGTTATGGCGCTAAAGCCTTTTGCGTCTAAATAAGGTTCTACTTGGCATATCTCTTTGATCCATTTTCTTTGAGCATTAAGATAATATTGTTCGTCATACTTATCTTTGGCTACAGATCTCTCAACACCTTTAATGTAGTTGTGCAATTTCTGCTGGTCCAAAGGTTCATCAAGTACATCATTAAGCTCTTCTAGTGATACATCACAGTCATATAAAGATTTGTATAGTTGAACAGTCATAAAGGCTTTGTTACGTCCACCACCTTCTGAACCTGATAGCATTCCTACTGCCGCTACTACTGGTAAATGTTTTCTATATTTATGTCTAAACATAAACTGTTTTAAATTTAATGGTCTTCCATCAGGTGTGAATGCTGTGTCATATTCAAAGCTGTAAGGTAGGAACATCCAACGTCCAACAGCACCATCTCCATTGGGTACAGTAGGGCACGTTGCAACTTTATCTGTAACTATATTAAGATCTTTCTCAATACGTTGCTCAAGTTCTTTTGCCATTTCAGCGGCCTCTTCCACGTGCATAGGCTCATCTAAAAATTGTATTACTCTCCATCTTTTATTTGGTGTCATAATGCAATCAAACTGCCAACCAAGTTTGCTCCATATTTTGCTACTGAATTCTTTAGGATTAATTCTTTTATCTATGTCTATGGCAAGCCATTCACACATTTTTGTTGCCTCATCTACTGGAGATCTACCTAATAAGGTTTTTCCATTAAGATGATTTTCAATTAATTCTGCTGTTAAAGGATCTGGTGTTTCTTTAGATAACTTCTCTCCAGTCTCTTTAATAAAATTATAACATATTCCGTACTTGTTTTTTGCTCCATTAAATATTTGTAAAAAGGTTTCTGCATTAGTCATTTTTATCTCCATCTTTTTTAATTTTTTTCATCGAATAAATGTGCTGTACTCTTCCACTCTCCAGCAGTGTATGCTTCTGTTCAAACTGGTGGTATTCAGGAAGTTTCTTATTGTGTTTGGTTATGTCTATTCCAAGGTCCTCTGCAAACTTACCCATCTCGTGTAACCCATTGTAAGCTCTAGTAATCTCTACGTGAGACTTAAGTAACTCTTGGTTTTTCTCCAAGCAATCCTCGTGCTTTAAGTGGTAGTCATAGAGTTGAGCATTCAGTTTCCTTATGACTTTATCTTGTTTTTTTATGTAGGTATGTTGTTTGCTACATAGCTTATTTAAGTCTCTATAAGATACGTATTCGTGCTCGCAAGATAGTATTCTAGGTTTAGGCTTTATATCTTTTGTCATAGTATTCTCCGTTGTGATCTTTGGATCCGATACTATGGTCAATTAATTTCTCTACTGTTGCTGCATTAGATAATTTTACGTCTTTAACTAGTGAAACAGAAAGTTTCTTTATTTTGTCCATTGTGTCAGTTCGCAAAGAGATTGATTTATAATTGTATTTACAAGTCATTATTTTCTCCTGTTGAGTTGGTCTTTAACTTTCTACTTTCTAGTCTTTCTAGGTCTTCATCTTCTTCAACTTTAACTATTCTATTTTGCACTGTGTTCAGCATTTGTTGCAAAGAGGGTAAGTTAAATCTTGGTGTATTAAATAAAATATTTCTAATCTGATAAAGGTTTTGTAGTTCCTTATTGTCAGTCATAAATTCTCGTAAACTTCCGTTTAAAATTTCTAAATCTTTTAATCCAGCCATTAAATATAATCTTTCACTACCTTCATTATTCCACCACTGCCATATGTAGCTTCAAGGTTTCTAATTTCATTTTGACGTCTATTCTCTGAATTGATCCTAATTCTCTCTTCTAAAGGGATCTCTGGTACTGCAGGTTTTGCAATAGGTACAACTGCTGGTGCCATAGGTTTAACTTCAAGTGGCATACGTTGAGACTTATGTTTGCCTATAAGTTTTAATTCATCATCTCCTAAATATTTTCTTTGTGAAGGCTTATTCCAGTTAGCATAAATTGTTTGTCTAACCTCTTTTGCGTGCTGTCTATCAGTGCTGCTTTTAGGATCTTTAGCAAGCTCCATCATAATCTCCCAAGTATTCATTTCTTTTTTTTGGTTACTGGGGTAGGTGCTAGGGTCATTATTATCAAAAGGCTTTGGTCTTTTTATTTTTGCTTTAAGTTCATTTCTTTTTTCCCAAGATACAATCTTTTTATCTTCATAGTGTTTTGGCTTTGGTCCACCATCATACATATGATGTAGTCTCTCTATGCGTTCACTTGCAGTTTCAGCTCTAGGCTTACGCAGGTCATCTTTAGGTTTACCTAGGTTATCAATTATATTTTCAAATAATTTTTCATCTTTTTTAGGTTCAACTTTTTTAGGAGAGTATTTAATTACCTGATCAACTATTGGATCTTTGGCATTAACATCATCAAAGGTATTAGTGACTGGGTTGTGTATGTAATAAGGCTTATTCATAATTCATACCTTTGAGATCCATATTTTTAAAATACATCTTCACACCTCTAATCAGTTCTTTGGTGCTCTTTGGATCTCTACCATTTTCACTTCTGAATATTGCTTTAAGTGTACCAACATCCATATTAGAAAAATCTACTGGTCCACCATCACGTAATGCTAATTTCTTTAGCTCACTTACTGGTGTTGCTTTAAGCCAATCTGTAACTGTACCTTTGAAACCATCTTTTTTTGCTTCTTCATATGCCTCTTCAATAGCGGCTGTAAGTTCTAGCTCTATGTTATGGAATGGATCTTTTTCAGCTAGCTTTAGTAAGCTATCTTTTTCTGACAGATCTCCTCGGCCTTCTAAAGCCTTCTCAATATTATTCATCATTGCTTTTGTTGCTCCTTCGGTTTGTTTTTTTCCTCATATAAAAAAGGAAATCTTTTTTTGGTAGCTGTTTTGATAGCTTCAATTAAATAGGTTTGATCTTCCCACGTTTTCTTTGCCTGAAGTCTTTGAGAGGAATTAAGTTTAGGCCACCATTCCTGATCGTATAAACTTTTTCTAACATCAATTTTTATCTTCATTAGACAATCTCCTGATTAACTTCTGGTTCAACTTCTGTGAAACCTTGAGTTCCTAGAGAACCTTCAACAAGTTTCTTAACTTGGACACCAGTCATCCGTAGGGTGCAACCTAATCCAGTTCCAGCTACGTTGTAACCAACAGGCTTATAGTTAACTCTTAAAATGCTGCCGCCCCAAATATTGCTATCTGCTAAACTAGCAAGTTTGTGATCAACACAAGATGGTTTAAATTTAGATTTAAAATGAAACTGTATTGTTCCATCTTCTAATTCTTTATAAGGCAGTGGGGCACGTTGGAAGGCATCAGTTTTGTTAGGTGTTTTTTTACCTTCTATAAGTAATTGTTCATTAATTATATTTTGTATAGCCTTAATGTCTTCTTGAGCTTCCTCTTTGGTAACCTTAAGTTTAACTTGGTAGATACCTTCTGCACTAAATTCTGTATCTGGTTTATTAAGATGAGGGTATTGGGCTTCTCCAAATGCACTAGTTATTTGTTTTGTCATTTCGTATTCTCCGTTTGTTTTCGTTTATTTTAATTAGATTTGACTTAAGGCCTTCTTGCTCCACTACCTCATAGTCATATCTGTAAGCCTTATTAATTTTATTTTCGTATAACCATTTAAGGAATGTAGTAGGCTCCCATTGATTTTCTCTAACTCCATCAATACGAAACATACCCATCTCTTTGACATCTCTGCCACCATCAAGCCAATCTTTCATATATCGCTTAAGAGCACTCTCTGACATCGAACCAAATAGTTCAACTAACTGTGATTGAGATAAAAAAGGTTTATCGAATTTAAAATTTAACAAGTCGTCCATATAAGTAATATACGGACTGTACTCGTAAAGTCAACGATGTATTCGTCTAGTTTACGAATTTATTTAAGTTTATCTATTAGGGTTTGAGACATCATTTTAGAGGTACCTTCATACTTAAAATTACCTTCTTTGAAGTATATTTGCTGTCTTGGTTCAGCTATTAGTTGAGCTAAATTCTTGACTTCTTTTTGATGGTCGAATTCCTTATGTGTAGGGTAGGCGGCCCATAATCTCTTGTATTTTTTTTGACTTACAAGCTCTCTTACAGTGTCAATCTTTGGCTTTAAAAACATAGTTTTGTTTTCTTCATATCTAGCCCAAATATACAAAGTAAATCTAGTCATCTTCCAGTGGAACCTATGACCAGTAGTTTTAGTATCTAAAGCTCTCTCAAGTATTCCTAAAGCTTGTGCTGGTGGTATCTTTTTATCTCTTAAGAATTTAACTAATTTATCAAAATCTTTATAATCTTTCTCGGCCATAAGATCTTATTCGTTGATTACACGAGTATTGTCAATTATTTCTTTTTGAATGAGTACACTTTAGCCACATCATCTGCATATTTAATATGATCATCAATATCTGATTTATAGTAATAATTCTCTAGGGTAGAGGATTGTTTATGTCCAGTTATGGCTATGGCTTTATCTGTTGAACCTAATGTATCTGCCGCAATGGTAGATAAGGATTTTCTAAATAACTTCTTCTGTCCATCAACACCAGTTTTCTTAACTATCTTCTTCCATACACTCTCAAGGTTTTTAGTTCTTGCGTCATCACTTAAGCAAAAATCTATATCTCCACATTTGTGGCTAGCAATACGGCTTCGAGGAAATAACCATTTAATGAATTTATACTTTTGATACTCTGGTTTGGTCCTTTGGTAACTCAAGCTATCTAACACCTTCTGTATACCTTCTGTTATCACTATGTATTCTTCTGATCTACTTTTAGTAATATTAGCTGGTAATGTTATTACTCTTGAGTGATGTTTACTTTTGTGTTTCCATAAGTCATCAGTAGTTATCTTGCAGGTTTCCTCTTGTCTTCTTGAGGAATACATAATCATCATAACTGCTTCTGCTTGGAATGGGTGTTCATCACGTAGTTCAAATGCTGCTTTAGCAATCTTCTCAAGCTGATCTGTTTTGAATTTCATATCATTATATCTATGATTATTTGAAACTCTTTTTTTAGTGTTAGTTATTACAACACCACCATATTTTATTCTGGTTGGATCTAATTTATCATCTCCTGATAAAAGGTTTAATTTATTGCAAGCTCTATAAAGATATTGGAATGCTTTAAGTCTATTCATTCTAGCACCATATGTTGAACCTTTGTTACACCAGTTCTGCACCAGTCTAGGTGTCAGTTCGTCAACTCCAAGGTTACCTAGTTGACTATCATAAAGACTTCTCTCTGTTTTACTTTCACAGTTTTCGTATGGCTTAAAGGTCTTCCAATAGTTACTCCAAGTCATCTCATCTTTTAATGCAAGTACACCACAACCTTCTGTATCTTCTGTAAACAATAGCTGTTGCCTTCTGCTGTTCCAGCCAAATAAATATTGTGTGTAAGTTTGAATTGATTTTTTATCTATTGAACCATCAAGTTTTATCCTAGGAAAACTCTGTTCACATATAACCTTTATTGCTTCTCTAATTGTGTGCTTTTGAGAATTGATAATATCTTCTTTGGTAGTCTTCTCATCATTAGGATTAGATAACCATTCGCCATCTCTATTTTTATGTTTGCTTACCAGCAGGTTTACATATTGCTCTATCTCAAATGTACCAGTTGTTCCTAGTTGGAATAGTCCACACTTATGAAAGAATGTTTTTTTAGTACCCTTAACTTTACCTATTAAATAAAAGGTCTTATTGCCTTTTAGGCTCAATCGCAGGTGCATACCTTTGAGATTACCAGCCACATCAAATGGTATAGTAGCTCTGATCTTAACCTTAAGTTTATCTATAACCTTATCATCCCACTTTAACTTGGCTAACTGTGGGCTAACTTTCGTATTGTTATTTGTCTGTGCGTCCATAATTCCAAAATAGGTATGGAAAGAAAAACATCAATAAAGATTGGGTTCTTTGAACCGAGTAGAGCTAGGTGTGAATTAATTAGATAGATTTGCAATCCTCTGCGTAACCATTCCGCCACGTTGCCCTAAATCAGTTTGTCCTTATATACCAA
>Ga0209535_1003478_pt1 | contig 10017 bp, 14 predicted proteins | sample LinPmetageLP28_FD_184041 | JGI IMG/M metagenome (GOLD analysis project Ga0209535, IMG submission 184041) | Marine viral communities from the Pacific Ocean - LP-28 (SPAdes) (version 2) | ecosystem: Environmental > Aquatic > Marine > Oceanic | place: Pacific Ocean | collected 2009-08-22
CAATTGACTAAATCCTAGGAGACACACGGAGAACCTGTGTATTTAAAAGTTGTACAATCTGAAGCAAGTGTATTAACTACTATAAGATATGTCAATACACGTAGCCTCATGGTGTCAATTTTCTCTAATCTGTCATTTTCCTAGCATTTAAGTTAGCTTCGATATAATTATGGACTTCATCTAGTTTTTTTGTAGCTTCTCTTATAATTGTCTGTAATGTTGAGTATTCTTCTACACTAAAATATTTTTTAAGTTCCTTTATATCTGTTGAAGTTCTTTCAGTTACTAAATTACCTGCTCGATTATATAATAATCTGTAACATAAAAGCTGAGCTTCTTCTCTTTTAGTTCTCATTTCTCTATCCCCGTAAAAGTAATAGAGTCTTGCTTACCACGTAGACCTGCTTTCATGTATGTAGTAGCTCTACCTTCAAAGAAGTTTTGATGCTCTACACCCATGACTTCATCAATCCAACCGAGTGGATTTTCTTTTTGGTCATAGTTAGTCTTAAGTCCAAGTTGAAGTAATCTTCTGTCGGCTATGTATCTGTTGTAAGCATACATATCTTTCTTGGTTAGTCCTTGTAAGTCACCCATCTCAAACACTAAGTCTAAGAACTTATCTTCTAGTTCTACCATGTCTCTACAGATTTGATAAAGCTCTGCTTTAAAATCATCTGTCCATATCTCTATGTTCTCTTGGATAAATTCTCTGAACAGTTTTGTCATAGCTTCAACGTGCATAGACTCATCACGAATAGAATAGGTAACTATTTGTCCCATGCCTTTCATCTTACCAAACCTTGGGAAGTTTAAGAGGATTGCAAAACTAGAGAATAACTGCAACCCTTCTGTGAAGGCTGAATAAACTGCTAGTGTCTTAGCTATAGTTCTCTTATCAGATTTTAAAGGCTTAAACTCCCCAACGTAATCGTGCTTGTCAGACATTTCTTCGTACTCAGCAAAAGCTTTGTACTCTATTTCAGGCATACCCACAGTGTCTAACAATAAACTGTAAGCATCTTGGTGTATAGATTCCATGTTAGCAAAGGATGACATCATCATTCTTGCTTCAGGTTTCTTAAAGATAGGCATATACTTGTCAACATATCCTGCACCTACATCCACATCAGACTGTGTAAACAATCTAAATATCTGTGTAAGTAAATGTTTTTCTTCAGGTGTAACATCCTGCCAATCTTTTACATCGGTGTGCAATGGAACTGATTCAGGCATCCAATGCATTTGGTTTTGAAGTTTGTAGTATTCATACATCCATGGATACTCAAACGGTTTATAATAATCTCTAGTTTTTAATAAGCTCATACTTTTTCCTTACCCTTCACAGGCGATACATTCCGAATCGTCTAAACGAATTCTTGGAACTTTAGTGTTTACATTCTCTACGTTTCTTGCTGCATTAGTTCTAAAGTAATACAACGATTTTAGTTTATTCATACCGTACCAGTGTACATCATTCACATACTGCATGTATTCATCATGCACTTCTTGTGGCTCTGTACTCTTGGGTAAAGTAAAGAATAGGTTGACAGATTGTGCTTGACACACAAACTCCTGTCGTTGATGTGCATGTTCGACAATCCATATTTGGTTTATCTCATTTGCAGTTTTAAATATCTCTTTCTCATCATCAGTAAGTATATCTAAATGTTGGACTGAGCCTTCGTTAGCTGAGATATCTTTCCATACTTCATCTAACTCCTTAGCTTTAATCCCTTTAGTTTTGAAAAGCTTTTCGAGATACTTGTTCTTAACTTGATAGCTCCCTGATAAAGTCTTATGAGTATAGCAGTTAGCCCTGAAAGGCTCAATAGAAGGGGAAGTGCCACTACATATAATGCCACTACTAGCGTTAGGAGCAATAGCCATGAGGTTAGCGTTTCGCTTACCCGTCCCGTGAATGTCAGGAGCTTCTCCTCTTTGAACAGCAAGTTCTTTAGTTGCTTCAGTTGCTCTAGTGTTGATGTAAAGAAATGCTTTGTAGTTGAAACCACTTGCATAAATACCCTCGAAAGGAATGTCCCTGCTTTGTAGATATGCATGAAAGCCCATTGCACCAAGCCCGATGCTTCTCTCTCTATATGCCGAATACGCAGATTTAGTATATCCTTCTTGACCTGCTCTAATATATTTCTGAAACCTTTTAAAATTTGCACTGTACTCTCCTAGTTGTTCTGTGTCTACTGCGTTGTCAATGTAGTGCTGTAAAACATTGTCAAGCATGGTTATTAAATCTTGTATGAAGTCATCATCCTTCGACCACTCATCAAAGTGTTCTAAGTTTACGGATGATAAACAACATACTGCTGTTCGTTCTTCGTCTGTTGGCAAAGTAATTTCTGAACACAGGTTACTTTGTCTTATCTTCAAACCTAAATCTTTCTGTGCTTTAGGTAAGTATTTATTACAGGTGTCGATGTTGACCATGTAAGGTTCGCCTGTCTCTGCTCTAGCATGAATGATTTGCCACCATAAATCTCTAGCGTTTACTATCTTAATAGCTTCATTACTCTTAGGGTCAATCAGCCTCCAGTCATCATCCTTTTCTACTGCTTCAAGGAAAGCATCTGTAATGTTTACACCGTTATGAATGTTGAGATTCTTTCTGTTGATGTCTCCACCTGACTCTTTTCTCATGTTTATAAACTCTTCAATCTCCGGATGGCTTATATCCATGTAAGCTGCATAGCTACCACGTCTTGTTGTGCCTTGATTGAAGGCTAACATCTGTGAATCAACTACATGCATGAAAGGAATTGAGCCAGTAGAACGAGAGCCATGAGTAGTAGAAACACCGTTGCTCCTAATATCACCCCAATATCCACCGATGCCTCCACCTGAACTTGCCAACCAAATATTCTCATCATAGTGAGCAGATAAACCACCCCGACTATCAGGAACATAATTAAGGAAACAACTGATAGGAAGCCCACGACTTGTTCCCCCGTTACTAAGTATAGGAGTGCTAAACATGAACCACCTAGAGGAACTGTAGTTATAAAGTCTTTGAGCCAACTCAAAATCTGTCTCGCCTTTGTAGGTTGCTCCGTAGACTGATGCTCTTCCGAGGGCTTCTTGTGCATGTGTTTCTCCTTCCCAAAAATATCTATCCTTGAGTGTATCTAAACTAAATTTGTCAAATGTTTTTTCTTTGTCGTAATCTATTTCAATTCCTAAGTAAGGCTTAGTTCCTGTTTTATCTTCAGTCATTATCTTGTTCCTTGTTGTTGACATGAATAGCTATTATAGCATAATGTATAATTTTATACAAGTCTAAATTGTTCTTTCCATCTTTTTTTCCAAATCTCATAGCATACTTCATGATGTTACCAAGACAGAAACCTTCACCACATCCTGAATCAATTATCATATCTGTTGCTTGGTACTTACCATTAGCATAGTGTTGGTCATAGGTGTTACCTACATATGCCTTTACTTCGTTTAATATTTTATCTTCGTTAAATTTATAGTTCACAGCTTCTCCATTCTTTTGGTAAACTCTCTTCGTTATACCATGTAAAATTATTTTTCTCTGCCCACTCAGCGTGAGTTCTTTTAGTTCCGTCCTTTCTTTTCTTAGCTTGAGGCATAGGTGCAAAAGGTTTCTGAAACAAGAACACTAACTCGTAACCTTTAGGCAAAGCCTTCCGTATATGTATGTACTTACTGTACTCTGCATAGTCCCAAAACCTGCCTTTAGCTTCGATTAAAATAGTTTTCTTATCTATTATCTTAACAAAGTCAGGCTCGTATTTATGCTTAACTATATAGTCTATGTTATCCCAATGATGTTTCCAGTCCTTGAGAAGGGTTTGATGTATCTCGTATTCCCAAATACTATCATACCCTTTAGGGACACCTGTCTTTTTAGGTCTAGGTTTTCTTGGTAATCTAACTGGCATTATCAATAGAAGAGTCGTAGTTTTTAACTAGCTTCCAGTAATCTAATATACTATTAAACATACCTAAATGTCTTGCATGGGATTCATCATTCCATATATGACATGAGATTAAACCTGTGTCTTTCCTATCAACAAAGATAGAAACTCTCTGTGGATTATCAAAGCCACAACCCTGTGCATAAGCGGACAACTGCATACCGTGTTCATCGTATACTAATTTAGCAGGGTCTTTGCCTTCTAAGTTATCCTTAGTTTTAAAGTCAACAAAGATTCCAGACTTAGAATATAAATCTATCTTACCACCATATCCTGAATCAGCACAGAAAGAATCTTCTGCAATCCATTCTTCATCGGGATAGTTTTCATCAAGCCAAGCTTTTATTTTCTTATAAGGTTTTGTTTGACCTAGACCTAAGAAACCTTTCTCAATCTGATAGTGTATTTTAGTACCTTGTTTGGCAGCTTCCATACCTATCTTTTTAGAATCGTGCTTACATCTATAAGTAAAAGACTCAGTAGATTCTCCCTCTTGTCTTTCTAAAGTAAGAGCAGAGTTAAGTGCTTGATTTATTTTCCAGTTTTCTAGTGAAGGTTTAGCTATCATACCTAGTATAGTAGTAACAGAAGGGACAAGCTTTTCTTTCTTAGCATCTCTAAGAGTTGTGTTCCTTTCCTTCCCGTTAGCACCGATGATAGTATACATTGGTTCTCCCTCTTGAGTATACCAATGTCCTGACTCAGACGTAAATTTATTATAGCTATCCAATTCAGTTTTGTCAATAAGTTTTTCTTTTTTATTTTTCATTATGTTTCACCCATCTTAATTTCCTTGTATCAGGTAAGTATAATAAATACTTAACACCTGCTTTGATTTGTTGTTCAGTTCTTGTTGTTCTTGATGTATAAGAATTCTCAGTTCTATAATCTCTTCTAGCAGTCTTTACATCTATTAATGTTACCTGTCCTTCAGGGTCTCGAGCTACTAAGTCAATGAACCCGTCACACCCACAGTTTTTAAATACTTCATAGCCATTATCCCATAACCAAGTGACTGCATAAAATTCTGCAAGGTCTCCCTTTCTATTTGTTGAATGTTCTTTAGTGTGTTTCATACCAATTCTCTCCTATTTTATATTCTCCTGTTAATGGACAACGCATCTTGAAATGCTCACTTGCTCGTTCAATAGATTTAACACCAAGCTCTCCGACAAATTTAGCATTCTTTTCAGGAACTTCTATCTGCCATTCGTCATGAATGTTAGCTACAAACTTAGCATCTATACCATTTAGTTTTATTAAAGCATCTAAGAAACACATAGCTTTCTTCATTGCTATTGCACCACCACCTTGTAGTAAAGTATTAAGTGCAGCATGTTGACTACGTACATATATCTTACGACCATCCAAACCTTTAAGGTATCCACGTTCAGATGCTTTCTGTACTTTCTCTTTTAGATTTTTTAGTGAGGGTAGATTCTTAAAGAAAGTTTGTTTTAGTTCTTTGCCTTTCTTCAATCCACCACCTGCAACACTACCTATCTTAGCATCTCCTGCACCATACACTAAGGCATATATAAATGTCTTGGCTTGGTCTCTAGTCTTTAGACCTGCAAGATTCTGATTGGTAGTATGTATGTCACCATTGACTACCTCTTCAATATACTCAGGGTCATTCATATAGTGGGCTAACATTCTAAGTTCTAGTCCACTAGCATCTATACCTACAAGCTTACGTCCTTCAGGTATAGTCCAACATGAACGACACTCCTTACCATAAGGACTACCTGCATTAGGTACTTGTGCCATGTTAGGATTTCTGTGTGTCATTCTACCTGTGATAGTTCCATTAGGTATTACACTACCATGGACTCTATCATCTTTGAGTTCGTCTATCCAAGATGTAACTTGTGCTATACGTTTCTGATATAGTAAGAAGTCTGCAATCAACTTGGCTTCTCTAATATGTTCAATCTTTTTGAGAGTACCTTCATCTACAATAGGTTGTCCTGTAGGTGTAAATTTCTTAGGCTTCCAACCAAAGTCAATAAGATATTCTCCTATTTGTTTACGGCTACCTAGATTAAAGTCAACTAACTTTTGTCTCATAAAAGGTTCAAAGTCATTTGTATCTAAACATTTTTGATACTCAGTATCTGTCAGTCCACGTTTAGATAACTGTCCGTCTTTCCTAATGTAAGGTGTAACTAATTTATCATCCATTAGTTTAGGTTTGAAAGTACTGTGTACTTCATCCTCTACTTGTAACTGTTTGTCTTTGAGTTCAGCTAACAGTTCCATAGCTTGTTGAGTATTAAAAAAGAATCCGTTCTTTTCTTGTTGTTTTATTATCTTAGCTACATCATGCTCAAGCTTAACAGATTCTTCACTGAATATCTTACCTTCTTTTATCAAGTGGTTGTATACAGCTTCGTTTAATCTTACATCTTGAACACAGTAATCTAACATAGCCGGTGTGAACTCATCAAAGTTTTCAGGTTGCTCTTGTTTTAAACAACCAACACGCCATCCCCAAGCCTTCAAACTATGTCCGTTCTCACGGATAGGATTGAATAGTCTTGACATGACAAGTGTATCTTCTAACTTGTTAGTGAGTTCTACACCATGCAGTTTCTGCAACACAGGTATATCATAGCCTATGATGTTGTGTCCAATCAATACATCAGCAGCTTCTAAGAACTTAAGTCCTTCAGCTATCTGAGTGTTATCAAACTTATGGACAGCACCATTTAATTCTTTAGCTACGATACACCACACAACTGTAGGGTCTAAGCCATCGGCTTCGATGTCAAATATTATTTTAGAATTGTTCATTGTCAAATGTTTCCTCCTCTGATACTTCAAACAGTCTACCTGTATCAGCGTTATATCTTAGACCACAAGCTAATCCTGTGTCTCCAGTATACCTAGACTTAAGTACACGAACCTTGGTAAGGTTAGCTTCTTCGGGATTAGTTGCCTGTTGATTTCTCTCTAGTGCAATCACACAATCCGATAGCTGTGCTATACCTTGTGAGCCTTTGAGGTGAGAGAGGGACACTTCAATACCTTGTTCATGTCCCTTGTCTCCACTTGCTCTTCGTAAATGGGATACCAATATCATACCAACACCAGTCTCTTCAACTAAGCTACGTAATCTATTCATCAACATATCAATACCTCGTCTCTCGTCTCCTTCGTGGAGAACATTGACAAGCATATGTAAGTGGTCAACGATTACCCATTTACATTCACATCCTACAATAATATATCTAAGCTTGGCAAAGATATCATCAATGTCAGTAGCACCTAAGTGAGAGTGAATGAACACCCTGCCTGAAGGAATAGCCTTATCAAACAAACCCATGAGGTCATCGTCTGTATAATTCTTACGCTTCTCAGATAAATATATCCTATCGTTAGCTTCGATAGATAGTATACCATCAGCAGTTCTCAACCAGTTCTCTTCAAGTGCTACAATACCTACATTGTCTTCTGTGTTTTTAATAAGCCAGTGTTCTAGTTCTCTTGTCACACTAGACTTACCGAGACCTGTTCCACCTGTAAGGGTAACAAGTTCTCCTTTACGCATTCCATATAACTTCTTGTTCAGTCCGTCCCATGGATATGCAATACTCTCCTTCTCTTCTCTATGCAACCAGTCATCCTTTTGAGATGATAGTTCCATGATACCTGAAGGAGTATACGTTTTAGAATTCCACCAAGCTTGGGTAAACTCTTGGAATTTCTTTTGCTTAAGCATTTCGTTTGCATCTTTGAACCCGTTAGGGAATGACATGATTCTAGTTTTGTTAGGCTTTAGTATCTTAGCTACAGCTTTAGCCGCATCTTTACCTGCCTTGTCATTATCAAAACATAGAACCACATTATCAAATGATTCTACAAACTCAATGCTCTCTCGTATATCTTTAACAGCAGAGGAAGCTCCACGTTTTAAAGATACTACCGACCACTTACCTTGGAAGAGTTCATGTACTGCCATAGCATCACACTCTCCCTCGGTAATAGTCAGGTACTTACCACCTGTATTTCCATACAGTTGTTCTCCAAACAAACCTGTGTCCTCGAATGTTCCGTTACATGTGAAGCCTTTGTTAGCTACAAATCTTGTCTTAGTTCCAACAATCTCACTCCCATTAAAGTATGGGTAGATGTGTTGGGTGACACCATTGTTTCTATCCTTAACTATCTTTACACCGAACTTAGTTGCTGTGTTTTCAGAGATACCTCTGTCAGTCAAAGCACCATAAGCACCGGTGTATGATGTAAGAAATGTGTTATCGGGTTTGGGTTTGCTTGTCATTTCAATTACCTTTCCTGTTGATTCGTTGTCGTAATCTGTAAAGAATGTATTACAACTAAAGCATTTAGCTGAGCCATTCTCATTCAGAGATACAGCATCACTGCTACTACATTTAGGACAGGGTAATTTGTGTTTAATAAATTGTGTTCGTTCTTGTTGCATTCTATCTCCATTAGAAATGGCTAGGCTTTTACACCTAGCCGAGTTATAGTTATTCAGACTCGTCAGATACCTCTGCTTCATCTTGCTGTTCTACTACAGCTTCAGGGCTTTCTTTCAGCACAGCTTCAAGATTACTCTGATGTCCTTGTGAAGCAAAGTTCAATGCCTCTACTAGTACATTCAGTGTACCTATCTTACTGATAGTAACACTAGCACCTGCTTTTCTTTCTTCATCTTCAATCTTTGAAACATCATAGACTGATTCACCTTCATCATTCTTAATAGTAATTATCATACTAAAATTCCTCGTCATCATCAAAAAATTCAGAGCCGTCTTGCGACTTATACTCCACTAAGTCTACAATCTGAACAGCCTGTAAGTCGAGACCTTTCCCTGCCTTACCTGCATATTCCCAATCGTATTCATTGTACTGTACTCTAACCTTAGAGCCATTACCTACAGCAAGATTAACTTCCTGTTTGTTTTGGTCTAGTAATCTAGGTGCAGTCCTGACCATACCATTCGGTCCATTGACTTTACGTTTGATTACTATAGCAGAACCTTCATCCATCTGCTTAATGGTATGTCCACGAGTTGCAAAACTATTTGCAGTCTCTTCATCAACAACTAAGTTGACTGTGTACATAGGTTCAAATGTGGTATTGGGTTCTTTAATACTCGCCCAATACGCAGTTCCATCTACTATCATATTTACCTCCTACGGTTTAGTTAATAGTTCGTTAAAAATAGGGAGAGTTTTGAGCTGACTACTCTCGAAGTCATGGACTGAAGCCAAACCAAATAGTTTATTATTTGGAGATAGAGGGCTTAAAGTTCTTTGGTTACTCGATGTCATGTTGCACATTCTAGCAGAACTCTTCGTCAATGTCAAGCATTATATCATTTAATTTATAATTATTTTCATCGCAAAGCCTTACCCAAAACTCATCAGTACTATTCCATCTTGTTTCATATGCTATCTTGTTCTGATAAAGTTCTTCTCCATGTAAAGCAATCCAGTCAGTAAACTTTCTGTATTCATCTTTGCTCATTTTTGTAAAGCCTTCAGTCATATCAATCCTTATATTGTGAATAAAATTTCTGACAGAATTCAGGTTCATCTACTACATCTTTAAAACAATTCATAACTCTAGTGTATGAATCATTTTCATATTGTATATGTAAAGAAACTAAAGCAATTACTAGTGCTATTATTATTCCTATATAGTTGACATCTTTTATATTAAATTTCATATTAATCCTTTTTAGTTTTTTATAATTAAATCTTCTACTGTTTTGAAAGCATCTGATAAAATGTTTTCATCCATTTGTTTTCTTATGTCTCTGAGATAAGGCATGTCAATATCTTTCACGTCCCACACTTTACCATCTAAAGTTCTTGTGACTGATTTGATATCATCAACCATTTCTATACCTATCATACTATCAATAGCAGAATAGATAGAGGTGCAGAAAGTTTTTAGTTTATCTTTATGTCCATCTATTCTAACATCTATTACATACTCATCCATTACCTGATACCTCCATCAGTTCTTTATATGTTGTTATGTTTGGATATTGTTTTAAGTATTTCATTATCCACTTGTCTG
>Ga0209535_1003481_pt1 | contig 10014 bp, 10 predicted proteins | sample LinPmetageLP28_FD_184041 | JGI IMG/M metagenome (GOLD analysis project Ga0209535, IMG submission 184041) | Marine viral communities from the Pacific Ocean - LP-28 (SPAdes) (version 2) | ecosystem: Environmental > Aquatic > Marine > Oceanic | place: Pacific Ocean | collected 2009-08-22
AAGGTACATATTTGACATTCTTAACATCAAGCCCAAGTCTTTCGGCACCTTCAGGGTCGATAGCATTTTCAGTATCGAATATAACAGGAATAAGACCTTCTTTCTGAGCAGCTGCTAGTATTTTCATAACGAACAACGACTTACCAGTCATTGATTCTCCAGCTAACATAGTAACTCGACCTTTTGGTATACCACCGTGAATAGATCCTGATACAATTGCATTGAGAACATAAGAACCGGTATCGATCCAACCACCGACACGGCTTAATGTACTATCTGATAGATAGGTTGCAAACGGATTAACACTATCGATATCATCGAGAGCTTTCTTAACGTCTTTTTCCATAAATTTATTATATATTAAGATAATAAAACCTCCAGAGAAATTTCTCTGGAGGTTTTGGTCAATCCAAAATATCTTACTCGTCAAATAATTTAATTACTTCTGGCTCCGCAGAAGTATCTGGTTGTGTTACAGGTGGTTGAGGGTTATTGATGTTATTATACTGCTGAATAATACGATCATCAAGATCGACATCTGATTGTACAATAGATGATTTGGTAAACGTCCAATTGTTCTTTTCTTTATCTGTTAAGAACTCCATAAAGATATATGGAAACGATTGAACCTGTAGTTGACCATTCTCAGGGTTAGGTTGTGTATGAATAATGACTGGGTTATTAAGAGTAATTGTGGTGTCTGTCTCTTCAACTGACTTACCGACAACTGTCCTACCAATATGATCGTTAATTGTAATAATATCTGACATATGTATATAATAGCTGTGTTTTTTTGGTTTTCAACTATTGTTTTTTTATTTTTTTGAACTAATTAACGTATATGAGTCCTTATAAAGGTAAGACAGTGTTTGTTCAAATAGCGGCGTATAGAGATAAGGAACTTCTACCTACTCTTAAGGATATGTTAGCCAAGGCTGACGAGCCTAATACTTTACATATATGTATTGCTTGGCAACATAGTAAAAAAGATGAATGGGATCAGCTTGATGAATATTTACTCGATGATAGGTTTACTATTATCGATTTAGACGCTGCTAAATCCAAAGGAGCGTGTTGGGCTCGTAATTTAATACAGCAAGAATACAAAAAGGAAGATTTTACGTTACAACTAGACTCACATCATAGGTTTGTAGAAGGTTGGGATACTATTCTTAAGAATACATTTTACTCTTTACAGTTATCTGGTGTTAAGAAGCCTTTACTTACTGGATACTTACCATCTTATGATCCAGAGACAGAAGAAAAGCTTGACGAGCCGTGGAGATTAAGATATCAACGCTTTGCTCCGGAAGGCCCATTGCACACTATACCTGAAACTATACCTGATTGGAAAGACCATACTGGACCAGTACGTGCGAGATTTTATTCTGCCCACTTCTGCTTTACTTTAGGTAAGTTTACAGAGGAAGTACAGCACGATCCTAAATTATATTTTCATGGTGAGGAGATAACTATCGCTGTTAGGGCATTTACACATGGTTATGATTTGTTTCACATGCATATACCTATTATGTGGCACCATTACCACAGAAGCGGTAGTTCAAAACACTGGGATGATCATAAACAATGGGTAAGACTCAACAAAAAGTCTTACGCACGGACACGTAGGTTGTTGGGTATTAACGATGAAGAGTTTCAACCTAATGAAATTGGTATGTATGGTTTAGGTGAAGTAAGATCCTTAGATGATTACGAGAAATATGCCGGAGTCCGTTTTAGAGATAGAGGAGTTCAGCAATATACACATGATAATTTTTACCCACCTAATCCTATACTTAAAGAGGGGTATGATGAGTCTTTCTTAAACATGTTTAAGTTTTGTGTTGATGTAAATAAAAGTAGTCTCGACGGTGAAGAAGATTTTGTGTTCTGGGCTTTGGCTTTTGAGGATGAAGATGGTAATGAAATGTACAGAAAAGACGTAACTGATACAGAGATTAAAAATTCTTATAATAGTGAGACTGACGCTTATCAAATATGGCGTGAGTTTACAACAAAAGAACTACCTAGTAAATGGGTAGTATGGCCGCAATCCAAAACAAAGGGCTGGATGGATAGAATAACAGGAATTATTCATAATGAATAAACAAGATATTTTAAATCCATACGCTGGTAAAACTATTTTTGTACAAATAGCAGCATTTCGTGATAAAGAGCTTATACCTACCTTAACAGACTTGTTTGATAAGGCTAATGAGCCAGAAAATTTACACGTTTGTCTATGTTGGCAGCATTCAGAAGAAGATGTTTGGGATAAAATAGATAATTTTAGTCAATGGGGTGATAATATCGAGATTATAGACATTAACGCAGATGATTCGAAAGGTGTTTGCTGGGCACGTAACTTAATACAACAAAAATATAAAAGTGAAGACTTTACTTTACAATTAGACTCACATCATAGATTTGTAGAAGGTTGGGATACAGAACTTAAGAATGAAATATTACAGCTACAACTACAGGGTTATAAAAAACCTCTACTTACTGGATATATAACATCTTATCACCCATCTTTACCTAAAAAAGAATGGGGTCAAGAGCCATGGCAAATGATGTTTGATAGATTTACTCCTGATGGTGTGGTGTTTTTTAGTCCAGCAGCTATACCAGATTGGAAAAATAAAAAAAGCCCCATACCAGCTAGATTTTATTCAGCGCATTTTTGTTTTACTTTAGGTAAATTTTGTGAAGAGGTTCCACATGATCCAAGATACTATTTTCATGGTGAAGAAATAACTATTGGTGTACGAGCTTATACAAAGGGGTATGATTTATTTCATCCACATAAAATTATAGCATATCATGAGTTTACTAGAGATTATAGACCAGACAAACACTGGGATACATATAGTGAATGGGGCAATCACAATAAAGATACTTACAGACTTATGAAAGAGTTGCTCGGTATAGATGGTGAAAGTTGTACTAAAAAAGAAAAGTATGGTAAGTATGGTATTGGTAAGGATAGATCAATTGCTGATTGGGAGAACTACGCTGGTATAAGATTTTTAGATAGAGCGTTACAACAAGAAACTATAGATGGTGTAACACCACCTAATACAGTAGAAGGTGACTGGTGTCGATACTTTAAACATTGTATTAATTTAGATAAATCTAACTTTAACTGTGATGATATAGAGTTTATAGCAGTTGCGCTGCATAATGACGATAATAAAACCTTGTTAAGAAAAGATATATTGGGGGATGAACTGTCAGTAATGTTATCTAGAGATAATTTACACATTTGGATAGAAGGTGAAGTTCCGGAACTACCCACCTACTATGTAGTTTGGCCTTGTTATAAAAAATCCGGGTGGGGTCAAAGATATACTGGCGATTTGTAAGATATAGAACAAATGGCTACATCTAATAACATAATATGAGTGATACTAAAGGAAAAAAACCTAAGGTTAGAGTACATAACCCTACAAATAGTGAAACAAGATATTCAAGAAACTATAATTATTTTTTTGATGTATTTACTAATTATTTAAAAAAATTCTTTACTGTAGAAGAAAATAGGTATTACAAGCATGCTCATAAGGATAAATTAAAAGTTGATTTAATTAACGGATTATCTAATAACTTTTATGTTGGTGAGTGTGAATATATAATTGAAAATTTTAAAACAGGTGAATTTGTTGTACTAACTGTATCAGACTACCCTTTAACTCACGCTGTTCTTAATGAATATAGAGAGAATAATGCTTGCTTTAAAAAAGCTTTAATCTCGCAATATAATCCTACTATTATTGAGGGACATATTACCACAGATAAAGATAAAGTAGAGCCTTGGTATTACTTTCAAACAGATTTTGTTAATTTAGATGTACTATATGAAAAGAGAAAGCATATTAAAACTAAACTAGAAAAAATTTACTTTAAAGGTTCAACAAGTTATAGATCTTTTTTAGATCATATAAGTTCCGATATTATTACCGATAATAATACTATTTCACCTACCGAGAATTATTTAAATGATTTAATTAACTATAAATTAGGACTATCAATTGACGGTGTAGGTGAGTTTTGTTATAGAGATGTAGAATTAATGGGTATAGGTGTTCCAATGTTAAGATATGAATTTTTATCTAAAATGAATACACCTTTAGTACCTAATTTTCACTATATATCAGTTGATAGGCCTAATGATCTACCGCTTTACAGGGACGGCACTAAGGTACATGCAGATAAATTAATAGAAAGGTATAGAGAAGTAATAGGTGATAAAGAATTTCTCGAGTTTATTTCAAAGAATGCTAGACAATACTTTGATGATAATTTAAAATATGAAAATTTAATACCGAAAACTTTTCAATTACTAAAACTAGACGATTGGATTTAACAATAACAAAAAAAATGTATAACGAGCAAAATATAACATGTAGATCAGTCCTATCAGGTGACTGCCCACAAAGCCTATCTACATATCTTAAACCTCAAATGACTTGCCAGCAAAATCCTTTAGCTTTTGAGGCTTTTTACAAATTACTTTTAAAGCTAAAACCTAAACGTATAATTGAAATAGGAACTGCTATGGGCGGTCTTACAAGATATTTAAATTATATGTGTAATGAGTTAAATTTAAAAACATCTATAATATCATACGAAGTAAATGAGAATCCGGATTACATTGATATGAGAAAAGAGGGTATAGATATTAGGCTTGAAAATATATTTAATTCTAATCATAATGATTATAATGAATTAATAAATACGGAGATACTCGATATAATCCAAAGTGATGGTACAAGTCTAGTTCTTTGCGACGGTGGTAATAAAGTAGAGGAATTTAATATTTTTTCACAGTATATCAAACCAGGGGATGTTATTATGGCTCATGATTACGCCGAATCGAGAGAAGTATTTAACGCTAAAATAAAAGAAACTTATTGGAATTGGCATGAAATATCTGATATTGATATACAAGATGCTGTTGAAAGCAATAAATTGGTTCCCTTTATGCAGGATATATTTACAAATGCTGTGTGGGTAAGTAAACAAAAAACAATATAGCAATGTTTAGAGATAGTTTTTACGCAACAGCTTTATAAAATTTCGATAATTTTTTTAAGTAAATTAAACTCTTTAAAATATCTCTCTTTTATTTTTTTAGCACCAATTATCTTCTGATTATAAATTTTATCTATATTATTATGTATGTCTACTAAGGTATCTTGAACATACTCCATATCATCAATATTATCTAATAAAATATAACCATCTTCAGGAAATAAATCCTTTATATTAGAACAACCATAGTATATTGGTATACAATCCGTAAGAATTGCATCAAAAAATTTTTCCGTAACCCAATTGTTATGATAATCATTTTCTATAGATAGATTAAATTTAAAATTTTCTGTACAGTCTATTTTATGAGGGCTATTATTTTTATGTTTACATTTATAGTCACCTACCCCAAAAAACTCGATATGAGAAGTATCTTTTAATTGTTTAAGTACATTATTACGTTTTGGGTATAGACCATACGAATCATTAATACCTGTTATACATGAGGAAATTCCCTTGGATTTATTTATAAAATTAGTATTAGTAATATTATAATAATTCCATATATCTAATTTATCGGTCCATGGACCTCTACCCCCGTAAAATGTATAAGCTGAGGTAACAATATTATTACCTTTATATCCATCCTTACAAAATCCAAAAACTGTACAATTAGATTCGTTGTATTCTTTTTGATGCGATCCATTCCAGAATGGTTCATGCGGAAAAACATAATATTGTTTACTACTATCAATCTTTAAACAAATATGATTAAAACATACTGCTACATCGTATGAGTCATCATATACAAACTTAATGTCTGTTAAGCTTATTTCCGGTGTTTTAAATTGACATAATAATCGATTAGTAATATTTTCCGATGTATCCCATGGGCAAGCTATACGTACTTTTATCATTATATCTTAACGTTTTCAAAGTTATTAAAGTTAAATCCAATTTTTAAATTATGGTTATAAAATTCTCCACATATTGATTGCATGTCAATACCAGCTAACCTAGCTGCGACACCAATTTCAAATGCTTCCATATCCCACGTTATAGGGTAGTTTTTATCTTGCGTTTCAAATTCATAGCAAAGAGCTTCAAAATGATCTGCCATTTTTTGAAGCTTGCTAGTATTTTTAATTAATAAGAAGTGTTCACTTGGAAATTTTGCACCACTCCACTCGTCTCTAACTCCATAAAATTGAAATTTATTGTTAAATAATTTACTAGGACTGTCCACGTAAGTAAAGTCGGTGCCATTTTTTGTTGACATATTATATTCTTCCAGGCAACTTTCATATGTACAATCTGTTCGACAAGCAACCATCTCTATATTTTTCTGATTTAACGAGTTTATGTATTCAAATACTAAATCAACATCTATATTATCAGTAAAGCCTGCATCACAATCTAAATATAAGACCCAATCATATTTTTTATCTACTTGCTGTAAGGCCGAAAATTTTAATAACTGATTAAAGACGCCTACATGGGTATAATGATCCTTTAAAAAATCACCCTTGACAGACAACCTTTTATCTTCTTCGAAAAAATCTTTTCTATTAGTATTAATTCTAATATCAAATGGCGTTTTTGTTTTAACATCATTAGCTAACCGGTTAGCAAACGTTAAATACAGTTCAGATTCTTCTTTTCCAGGAAAAGTATTAACATATGATATTGTACTAACTAATACTTTCATTGTATTTTACCCTTAATAAATTCATCAAATTTACTCATTATAGTTTCTGGTGAATTATTTTCATATGATTTATAATAGTCATCATACTTTATGTAGGAGTCAATGTTATTTAAAATATCTTTTAAGTCGTCATAACCCTTATAATATATACCTCGCTCACCTAACATTTCAATATGATTAGCCTCATCAGAAAGTTCGTATGTAATTACAGGTTTGTTATTTTGAGCGAATTCGGCTACTGCTAGTCCAAATGTTTCACCACCGCTTCTTGCATGAATCATAGCGTCGCACGTATTAACAAATTTAGATTTATATATCATATCATACGAGCCTGGTAGATGTATAATTTGCTTATGATCTTCACAAAATTTGTTAATATTCATAAAAATAAAATAAATATCATCTCTTTCATGAACAGTATCTTTTATTGCTGCATGTGTTGATCCTATGTTAAATTCAGTAGATCCTCCGTAACATCCAAACACTTTAGCATCGGTAGGAATGTTTAATTCTGATCTTAGATCTTGATTAATCTGAGGTAGCGGCTCACAGATGTATGGTAAAGAATGAGTATTAGGGTCATAGCCCTGATCACGCGCTAACCAATCTGAGATAAACGAGTATATATTTCCATGAGGTTCATTATTTCTAAATACTGTGTGTATAAGAGTTGGAAATTCATCAGTATCAAATCCATCGATATTACCTTGTTTAGAGATATAAACCCAATCAATTTTTTCTTTATGGAATACATCTATCGCGGTTGTCCACGAATCTACTAATTTTACCCTATTAGGAAATTGTTGATCAAATTTAGGTTTAGCGGCAAGGTCAGAATTCTGACCAGAAATTATAAAACTTGTATTTCCTAGAATTTTTTCATTATATTTTGCATAGTCATATAGGGCAACTTCTGTACCCCTTAGGCATAACTGGTTCGAATAAAATGCTATATTCATATTTATATTAGTATTTATATAAGATTGATTTATTTGCAATAATGGGTAAATAAGTTAAATGTTAAGTAAAGATAATATAACATTAGTTACAGGTCTATGGAATATTAATAGAAATGGTAGAGATTTTGATACTCATTATATAGAAGCGTTTAAACGATTTTTAGATACACCTCTTAACTTATTTATTTATATTCAAAAAGAATATGAGCATATAGTATGGGAGAAAAGATCATCGACTAACACTCAAGTTCGTTTATTTGAACTTGATGATGTTAAGAGAATGTATGATCCGTTTTGGGATAAGACTCAACAAATAAGACAAAATGCAGAATGGGTGGATAGAGCTGGTTGGTTAAGAGACTCACCTCAAGCTGCTTTGGAGATGTACAATCCTATAGTTCAGTCTAAAATGTTTATGCTTAATGATGCGACTCTAATGAGTTCGTTTGATACAGAATTTTATTACTGGGTAGATGCAGGTATAACTAATACTGTACCACATGGACATATAGCACACGATAATGTATTAGCTGAATTACCTAATTTTAGTAAACCATTTTTATTTCTAAGTTTTCCGTACCATGCAGAGAACGAAATTCATGGCTTTGAATATCAAGCTATGAATCGTATAGCGCAAGAAGAAGTTAAGTACGTATGCAGAGGGGGCATATTTGGAGGTACAAAACAAGCTATTAATATTGCTAATGCTACATATTACTCAATACTACTGGATACCCTTACACAAGACTTAATGGGCACAGAAGAGAGTATATTTACTTTAATGTCTTACCATGAACCTGATGTTTATAGGAGATACGAATTAGAAGAAAATGGTCTTATAGTTAAATTTACTCAAGCAATAAACGAAGGAACGGTTACAATAACTGAACGTAAAGGTACTGCTAATCTACCAGTTACTAATTTAGAGGTTACAGAAGCTAAAACAAATCTATATATGCTAACTTTTAATTCTTCAGAACAGGTATTACATACTATAGAATCGATGAAAAAGACTTCTGAGTGGTTGACAGTACCTAGGTTGCTCTTACTTGATAACTCAACCGACAATAACGCAAAATTACAAAATAAACAGGTAGCTACAGACAATAATTTTGAGTATATTGATCTAGGTGGTAATACAGGTATTTGTGGGGGTAGACAAGCAGCTGCAGATCATTTTGATAAATCCGATGCAGATTTTATGTTTTTCTTCGAGGATGATATGACATGCAATCCTCCAGAATTAAAAGGTCAATTTTGTAGGAATGGGTTTAGAAACTATATACCAAATCTTTACAACACTGTCCATAAAATAATGCTTGAACATAAATTTGACTTTTTAAAGCTCTCTTTTACAGAAGTTTACTTTGATAATGATAAGCAATGTTCTTGGTATAACGTTCCACAGAATATACGTACTAGGGATTGGCCTAATTATGATAAACTACCTATAACAGGTCTTGATTCTAATTGCCCTAAAACTAAATTTAACCATATTTATAATACGGATGATATATCTTACATAAGTGGTGATGTTTACTACGCGAACTGGCCTATGATAGTTAGTAAAGAGGGTAATAAAAAAATGTTCATTGATACAAAATGGGCTAGCCCAAATGAGCAAACCTGGATGTCCCATATATACCAGCTTACAAAAGAAGAAAAAATAAGACCAGCAATATTGCTGGCCTCACCTATCTGGCATGATCGTATAAAATACTATCAACCAGAAGAAAGAAGAGAAAACTAAATAGTAATCTTCTTAGCTAACTCTTCACACTCTTTAACAGCCTCTTGCGCTTGCTTCGATAAGTATGTTGACTTATCAGAAGCGTGTACGAGCGTTTCTCTATATATAAGAAGAATACGTCGCGCAGCTTCGATAACAGGTGAATTAATCTCACCGTCACCAGGATCATTGCCTTCAGCAACTCGCTTAATAATCTTTAAAATTTCTGCTGTGCCGCGAGCACGGCCTCGCCAATATGCTGGGTGAGCTTTTTGCGTACCATCATCTGCTGGACTATCTAAGTAACTTGATTCTGCCATGATACTACTTATACCCTTATGCGAATAAATCAAATAGCTCTACCTTAACATTATTTGATGGTTTACGTATAGTCCAGTTAACGTTATCGTAAAAGCGCTGAATAGACTGGAACAGAATTTTCTCAAACATCTTCTCGTAGTCCGGCTTAAAAATATCAGCAAATTCCACAGGATAATCATACTTAAAGCCAATAGTACCCAACCCAAACTTATTAGGCTGCTCAACGTACATGTAACGGACTTTGTCTCCTGAGCTGATGTCTT
>Ga0209535_1003482_pt1 | contig 10013 bp, 16 predicted proteins | sample LinPmetageLP28_FD_184041 | JGI IMG/M metagenome (GOLD analysis project Ga0209535, IMG submission 184041) | Marine viral communities from the Pacific Ocean - LP-28 (SPAdes) (version 2) | ecosystem: Environmental > Aquatic > Marine > Oceanic | place: Pacific Ocean | collected 2009-08-22
AAAACAAACTCTCCCAATATTGGGAAAGTTGTAAATAACTGTTATAAAAGGATAAAGTATTTTAAGTTTTTTTAATCATATATTGGATCTACAACCTCAAGCAGTGCATCCAGTGCCAGTGCAACATTCTCCTTCAGATGAGGACGTAAGTTGGGATAGGTAGCCTGTATTGTCTCTTTAGCTGTATTAGATTTCTTGTGTACATACAGAGTTAGCTTTGCAATCCCAAGTACAAGCTGTTGTTCTCTGTCGTTCAATTCTTCTAGCTGGGATATAGTTTTCTTTAAGAAGAATGGGTTTGTTTTCTTAGACATTGAAAACCTCTTCTGCTGTGGGTGCTAGGTTACTTAATATCTCATTGTGTATCTTAGTGATGGATGAGTTACGGTTCTTTATAGGATATGCCTTCTTCAGTTCATCTGGGGTATAAAAATCCTCTGCAAATCTTCTTATCCTATCTGTTATCTCAGCCATTTGTATTTGTGTTGAGTTGAGTTCTTTAGCTTTAAGAGCTGGACTGCCACCTAAAGCTAAATTTGTTTTATGGTTTTCTACTAAGGTACGTAGGTTAATGCTGTAATCTATCATAATATACTTTCTGATTATGTATTAAGGGAGGGGTGAAACACACCTATTGTGTGAAACTAGGGTTGATTGTGTTGTGAGTTTGTAGCAACTGATTTATGAGGCTTACCTATTAAGGTCTTCAGTAGGTATTGCTGAGTAAATTGTAGGAAATACAAACGATAAAATATAATTGATACAGTTACTTACAGTAATGTCTTCAAGTAAATTACATCATAAAGTGTAACATTCTTGTATACCACAAATAGGTACGCATCTAGCTTGTTAGCATAGCTACGAATCACAGAGGCTGTCACGCTTAATATAGAGTCCGTACAGACTCGTTAGCATCATAGTATTTAGTCCATATAGGCTGAAACTTACATGCCCTGTACGGGGCTTATATGGAGTCTAAGAGGCCACTGAGACTTGCTGTGAATCTAGTTCAATCTCAGCTAATGAAGACAGCTTTGTTCGTGAGATGTTGTCTAACAGGTCTACACCCAGTGATAGTCTACCAATAGCCTTATATTGGTGCTGACATTCTAATAGTCCGTGCTTTATAAGCTCGTCCATCCAAGCCAATACCCTTGTACTACATCCTCTCTCTACAAAGGCATTAGTACGTCTACTGGTCATATAAATATCACAGTTCTTTAGCCAAGCTGATACAAGAATCCCTGCTGTAAGAATGTGCAGGTAATTGTTTAAACTAACTCTTCGTATAGGTATAATATTTAAGGCTCTCATAAGGGTAACTACTTGCTCACACAGCTCTCTGAACTCTTCGTTATGCTCCTGTAACATCTGATCACTATGTTTGATTAACTCAAACAGGTCTTTAATATCCTTAGTCATTTAATGAATGTCTCCTCTTTCTTCAGAAAATCTACGAGTGGCCATCAGCCAAGCCTCAAAAGACATACAGAGTAATGGTTCTGCATTGGGGTAAGTGTGATCAAAAAGGACAACGACAGGAACTTGCTCTGGCTTTGCTTGCTTTTTTGCTTGTGTCATAAATTGGTACAATGTTTTGTTACCTTTCTTTTGATTTTTCATTTCAAAGCTCACATTGTTTAGTAGCTTTAATGCTTTGTCTGATAGCAGTAGGTCTTCACCTGTTGCTCCCATAGGTACAGACACTACGTCTTCTGGCTCTAGCTCTGGGAATACCCTAAGTATCTCATCACGACTCCAAGTCTGTAGGGTTTCCCCAATAAGTTTTCTACGCTTACTTTCATTACCATCTGAGATCATTAGCTTGACCTTCTGCTGTTGTGAGAAAAGCAGATAAGCCTAACTGTATGCAGCTTTCTTGCATTTGCTTTAGTGATTTTAGTGAGTAGTACTTTGGAGGATTGTTTCTGCGTAGCTCATTCCAATACGCAAGTGGTTTGTATTCAAACATAATAATTATATCCTGTTGATTGGTTTCAAATTGGGAAAACCAAAAAATACAGGGGGTGAAAGAATAGATGGTAAGAACTATTTAACAGAGTAGCTGTATAAGTTTTGGTAAAGGACTAAAGCCCCATAGACTGAAGACTTTAATAGTGTAAGTTGTAGCAGATCCCTACTCATTTGTCAACCAAATAGTGATAAAAGTAGTACACAAAATGGTACAAAAAGTAGTACACAAGTTATAAAATGTAGTACACCGTTAGAATAAATATAATACTTAATAAAATAATATAATTAATTTAAATATATATAAAACAAGGAGTTAACATGGATTTTTATTGGTCAAAAGGTTCTGCATCTTATGCTGTCCACATCTTACTTGAAGATGTAAGTAACTCTAATTTATAACTTATAATCCTTAATAATCAACTATACTTGACTATATGTAAATAAAGGTGGTACACAAAGTAGTACACCATTTTTTTATGAAGTAGCTTTAGGTTGAGAGATGAAAGAGTTTGATGAAGGCATCTATAAATTACAGAAGCTAGACTATGATGTTGGATTTGAATGGCCAAAACCATTAAGAGTTAAAAACACACTATATGCCAGAATTAAATTCCCTGACTCTTTAGAGGTTGAAAGAGGTTCTAGGCACGACAAGTTAAGTGCTAAAATCAAACTAGAGGAAAAGTCTAGTAACTCAGTTGCTGAAAAGCGTAATCTTGAGAATGCAAAACGAAAAGCATTAGCTACAGTTAAGCCCCCTACTCTGACAAACAACTGGGATAATGCTGTGTTTCAGATGTATTCAAAGATTGATGACAGGTTAGGCCTAAAACGAGAAACACCAAACCCATTAGCAGACTTGTTTCAGACAGCACTGGATAGGCTAAGAGATGACACAGTTAGTCACCCAAAGTTTAAAGATTGGGAACTTTACATAGACTTTATTTTGGATCTTAAAGTAGATATAAATAATAGCAGAAATAAGTCTGCAACACTTCAGGATCTTATGGGATTAGGTGTTTTAGAGGATCATACCAAAACACGTAAAGCCTTTTCAGATTACTGTCATATGCGTGATACTGATAAAGTATATGAACCAGCTATCTTCAACCCATTAGAGGATGCTAAATTTCCTCCAGTTACTGATGTTAAGTGGACACCTAGTGACCCAGAAAAACACCCAGACATCCTAGATGAACCTATTGAATTATACGATGATGATGAGGCTTATAATCTTGCAGAATGGCACGATAACTTACAAGATTATTATCATACCAATTTTAGAAAAGACTTTCAGGAGCTAACACCAAGATACGTTGAACAACAAACACAGATGAAATTAATAGGGGATGACCAGAACTACATCCCAGATGTTTACCAAGTCATTAAGTTTAAAGATCCTTCGTTAACAGGAAAAGACTTAGTTAAAGATCAGAAAAAAGGTGCGTTCCTATACTACTTTGCTTTTAACGGACAAGAGACAGAGATAGCCAAACTACAAGCTAGATTGGAAAGTGATGAAGCATATTTCTTAGGTTCTGTTGCTTCAAGGTACGCACTAGATACAGATAACCCTTATACCCCACTGGCAATAAGGATGAAGAGAGCAATTGAAATAGAACAAGACCCTAACAGTGTTGGTGCAAGCCTACAGCCTACTGTGCCAACAAGAGATAATATCATAAGAGACTCAGACGCACCAAGAATGTCTGAGTGCCTAGATGAGTACATAGTTAGCAAGTCTTTAGAGGATGTCTCAGATGCTACCAGAGCAATTACTAGGCAGACTATTAGTAATGCCATTTTAATATTAGGGGATCTTAATATAGATCAAATCACCCCTGCCCATTGGGATCAACTCTTAACTGCATATGAAACAGACGGCTGGACTTTACCTAACTGCTCAAAAAAAGCCTTATCAGTTAATTCTGTTAAGACTTACGGCAACAAGGTGAAACGATATGTAACATATCTTCAAAAGATACAGCATCCAGTTACGAGTAGATCATACGTTCCCAACCATCCCTTTATAGCTAGTAGTTATAAGAACTTTGGATACGATAAAAACCTAGATATAAGATATGAAGGCTGGCAACCTTGGGATGAACAACAAATTTACAAACTATGTGATTTCAAAAGCAGTACGATTGGCACACACTTTGGTGGCACAGCACAAAACATAGAACAAGAAATCTTACTGATAAAAACAATGTTAGCTAGTGGTATGAGGGAACAGGAAATAGCATCTCTTGTTTGGAAACAGGTTATTTATCCCAAACGAGGAAATAATTCTGGGATAAGATATATTGATTTAACAAGAAACCCTATTAAGAACGAGACACACGAATATCTAGCCAGAGTAAAGACGGAGAACGCTAGGCGCAGGGTTTGTTTACCTGAATGGCTTTGGAAACTTTGGCCTAATAGAGATGAAGATGAAACCAAAAAAGTGTTCTCACAGTTTTCATTTAACGCCAAGAATAAAGCTGAAATAAGTACCCGTCATCTTCAAAGGTGGTTGTATCCGTTAAGACGGTTTGGCTTCAAGGATTCAGATTCAGGGTTAGATATTGGAGTGCTAGAAAAGAAAAAGGTCTTTCACAGTCTCAGATCAAATTGGGCATCCAAGATGGAGGGGCTACAGTCTTCAAAACTTGGAGTTACTACTCAAGAGATAGACTACATGGGAGGTTGGGAAGTTCCTAAAGGATCACGTAAGAGCTACTCCCGTACAAATCCGTTAGACCTAGAACGGCAAAGTGAAATTATAAATGCTGTAAAGTACCCTTCTCTCAAGCAAGGCATACGAACCCAGTATTTGCTGGAGTATCCGTTTGATCCAACCAAACCATTTGATGACGAAAAGTCTCAGGAAATTTTAAGTGGGCTACTATAAATTAAACATAATAGGGAGAAACAAAATGAAAAACTGGATCGTCAAAATGTGGGGATGGATTTTGGCTGCAATTGGTGTTGTACTTCTTGCCCTACTTGTTTACGTACCCTTTTTTGGAGTTTTAATATATACAAACTTTATTCAAGTTGTTGGAGAGGCTATACTCTCTGCTCGCTGGCCTACTGACCCAGATCTCTCAAAAGGACAGGCAATATTTTATACCTTAATCTTTTTGTTTTTTGGTACTGCGGCAACTGAAGGCAAGAACCACTGGCCCATAACATTGGCTTTGCTTTCTATTCTGCTCTACTTATTTTTTAGGATTTGAGTATCAATAGAGCAACATCTTATGAGACTGCATATGCACCTACTCTCATAAGTCATAATTATAGCAAACAGTCTCACATACATTGTTTTAGATTGAGACTGCTGGAATCTCTAATAACCCTTAGAATTAAAGGAGACTGAAGATGTTAATTGGATTGAGTAGGACTAGTACCACAGATCAACAGGCTGGATTAGAAGGTCAGGTAACTGAGCTGACTGCGTATGGTGTTAAGCCAGCTAACATCTACACAGAACAAGCATCAGCAGTTGGAGCTAGGCCACAACTAGACTTAGTAATGAAGACGCTACGTAAGGATGATAAGCTGGTTGTAACTAAGCTAGATAGATTAGCACGGAATGTTGTTCACTTAGGACAGCTTGTTGAACAGATTGAAAGCAAGGGTGCAGGTTTAGTTATTCTTAGTATGGGTAATCAACAGCTTGATACGACAACAGCTACAGGGAAACTGCTACTTAATATGATGGTATCAGTAGCTCAGTTTGAACGTGAGATGATGTTAGAGAGACAAAGGGTTGGTGTTCAAAGAGCCAAAGAACAGGGGCTGTATAAAGGGCGTGTACCTACTGCAATCAAACAGGCTGACAAGGTTAAGGCTCTTGTAGAAGCAGGTGTGCAGAGAGCTGTTGTAATGGCTCAGTTAAGCATCTCTAAGGCTAGTTACTACAGGTGCTTGAAGGTCTGACGAGTACTGTTTCTAATCACTAAAACTATTACCTATTACTTTGTCATCCTTTCCAACAACTATATCATTTGGATCATTTATCTTTACTCCTTTTTCGTAAGTTGTCTCAGATACCCGCCAAAATAACAAATCCCACTGCTTCCAAACACCATCTTTTTTTCCGTCTTTGTAGCTTCCTTTATACTCTAATCTACCGTTCTCGTTATAAAAGCTCCAAACACCCTCTCTTGTTCCATCCTTGTAATTTCCTTCACTTTGTAAATTACCTTTCTTATAATACGACTTTAAAGGACCATTAGAACTTCCATCTTTATAAGTTTCTATCCTCTTTAACCTACCATTTCTGTGATAATAGCTCCAGACACCCTCTTTTTCTTTGTCTTTGTAAATTCCTTTATAATCTAACTGGCCAGTATCAAAAAAAAATGTAAAAGCACCTTCAATTTTCCCATTTTCAATTTTACCCTGTAGCTCTCCAGTAACCGTACCAGTAAAAGGAGTGTCACTAAATTTTTCATACCAAAGATAATCCCTCCAAACTATGTCAGTGCTAGAAACAACCTCACCCCAACTGGGTAATGACAGGAGAGATATTACGATACTTAGAATGAGTACTTTAATATGCTTCATTAAGATGATCCTCTTTGTTCCAGTTAAGCAGACCAAACCCTACCCGTCTAGTGTATAGGACGTTCCCATAAATCCTAACCTGATTTTACTTTAGCACAAATACTGTTAGGCTTTCATTAAGGTATTAAAGTCAGGGTGAACTTATGTGTTATACAATGCTTTTATTAATAGTAGGTTTATTGGATGGATAGATTATTAAGTATAATTCAAAGATTAGCTATCGTTGCTATTTGGTTAGTGGCTTCAGGTATAATATCTGTTGGAATAGCTGCCTTTGCAAATTATGAAAATGAAGGAGCTATTGAGTTAGGATTTTGTTTAAGTGTTGGAGGGGTATTGTTTGGTTATGTTGGAACTAAAATAGTTAGTTGGATTTTTAATAAAAACTAATCGTCCAATAATGACCTGAAATTAGAGAAGATAAATTAATATGAAAAAACTTTTAATAATTTTTATTGTTTGTTTTATTTTTAACCCTGCCTACGCAGATAAGATCCAAGGACATTTTTATTGTGAATATAAATTTCCTGATGGGTCAGGAGAAAGCACTACCTTGAAGATAAATAGGAAGAAGATGCTTTATAGAGATACATCATACTCTGGCTTTACTGAATATAAAGAAGTTTATTATTCTGATGTTATTGACAAACAATACACGATTTTTGTGATGGCAAAAAACTATTCTCAGATGGTAATTTTTCTTTCACCAACAAAGAAGAAAAATAAAGTATCATTTACTAAAATTTTTACAGACACATCTCGTAAAGAAATTGAAAAGACAGTCATCATTGGTCAAGGTATGTGTGACAGAATCTAGTTGGATCTGTAGAAGCAGGTGTGCAGAGGACTGTTATAAAAGTAAGGTTAAGAGCTAGCAATCTAAAGCCATTACCTCTTCATGTTCTTCAAGACATTTGCTACATAAAAGAGCTTTAAACATATTATTGTCATAACTATTTACCCCACCTACTGCTTTTTCAATTAAGGGAAACTTTTCTGCATCACAGTCACAAGTGAAATCATATTCCATTTAAAAATATAACCTTTCTAATTCTATAAGAATTAACCTAACATCATACTCAAAATACACAAAGGTATGACGTTTATGGAATTACTAGATCAGCTATCACTAATGAATAATACTACAGAAAAGATAGTCTGCCCAATGCCAGAACCTTGGGATAATTTACATAAACTAATCTGTCATAAGAGTTGCCAAGAGATTTTCAATGGGTTAGAGAATCCACTGGATTTACGTAGACGTTTAGCTGAAGGTTATAAGACGGAGATACCTTACCCAATAATGCTAGCAGAGTGGGCAGTTAGTGATGAAAATAAAAGAGAGCGTTTAGGAATTTTAGTGAAATGACAACAAAACATCTAGATATTGGATGCGGCACTAAGCCAAAAACACATTTGCTTGCGATGAACTGTATGGTGTTGATATTATCAAACAAGAAGTAAACGATTTTATTTATGAACAATGTAATGTGGTGCTTAAGCCTCTTCCTTTTAAAGAATCCGTCTTTGAGTCTGTATCAGCATATGATTTTCTAGAACATATTCCACGATTTGCTATAATTAATAACCAAACTACCTTTCCATTTATTCATTTAATGAATGAGATATATAGAGTCCTAAAACCTGGGGGTACGTTCTATGCTATCACTCCTTGCTACCCTAGAGATGAGGCATTTGTTGACCCTACACATGTTAATATCATAACCAACAAAACCCATACATATTTTACAAGTCCACAATATAAAGCAAGAATGTATGGGTTTACGGGGAGCTTTGAGATCAATAGAGTAAAAAGAATCAAACCTAGTCAAGAGACAAGGCCGCATAAAAATTTTATCTTGAAATTCTTTAAAAACATATACTACACAATACGCTATAAAAAGAAATCTCACTTGTTGTGGGAGTTTATAGCAAGTAAAAATTGAGTAAAATATGCTAAACAAGCCACTCGTCAGTTTTCTTATACCTTACTACAACCATAAACAATATGTTGGTCAAACACTTGAAAGTATTCTAAATGACACTTACTCAAATAAAGAGGTTATTATTATTAACGATGGGTCAACGGATACTGATATTGATGTTATTAATGATTGGATTTCAACGAATTCTAAAACATTGCCAATTAATTTTATATCTAGAGAAAATAAAGGCATCGCCAGTACATTTAATGAGCTAGCAAGAATTAGCAAAGGGAAATATATTGTAATTTGTGCGAGTGACGATTATTTGATTAATAATACTATTGAGGACAGAGTAAGAATTCTTGAAAAAAATCAAGAAAAAATGGTTCTAATTGCAGATACTTCTGTCGTTGACGGCAATAATAAAACTATACACAAAAGCAGCATAGATGACTGGATGCCTCATAAACGTAGCAATAAAGAAAATTATTTTTCTGATGAAGGCTTGGCTTATGAAATCATTGATCGATGGACATTACCTGGGCCGTGCATTATGATGAATAAGAAATTATTTATTGAATCTGGCAGCTATGATGAGACATTAATACTAGACGATTGGGATTTTTACTTGCGTGCTGCAGCTCGTAAATCAATTATTTATTATGACCAAAAAGTTGCGGCCTATCGAACACATGGAAAGAACTTCACATCAAAACCCAAATTTAAACATATTTACTGCTTTTACCTGACTGCGAAGAAAAACTATCCACTATTTAGTAATCCATACAAAAAGCAACTATACATAAAAAAAATTAAGTATCAAATTCAATTAATAATTTACCCATTTAAATATATTAGTCGCATGATTAGAGGAAAATTATAGAAATCAATACTATTGGTAAGACTCTATACTATGTAGGCCAATGGAGCTAAATACGTAGGTGAATGGAAAGATGGTAAACTCATTAGTGATTGAGGTTTAGATTGTTATTAACAGTCATACAAAGATTAGTTATTGTTGCTGTTTGGTTACTTTCTGTAGGTACAATAGTAATGGGGTTAGGGCTTTTCACAGTTGAAGGATATGGGATTCACGTTAGATTACTTCTGCCTACGATTGTTGTGATAATTGGAGTACTGATGGGTGTTCTAGGAACTAAATTAGTTAAGTGGATCTTTAACACAACTGCTCATTAGAATTAATTCATTGGTTAAGCTACGTAGGCATATGACTATTCCTTATGCATCCTAGTAACGCTCAACGCCAAGCGCAAAGTTTAACTGTAAGTATTAAACTCTAGTGTAATAACCTTATAGGGAACTTTCATTACTCTCATAGTATATTTAACTATTATTTAATTCCTTAAAATATTATTAACGTAGTTATGTTTGAAGCTGTAGTTAATGAAATTGCTAATAGGATTACTGAAGTAGAGTTTAATCCAGTTAATAAACCCTACTCAACACGTGAGAAGTATACGAAGCCTAGAACTAGAAACAGGAAGTCTGCTGATCAGGAAAGATTCTTGTTTGCTGTTAGTCATATACTGACTGATT
>Ga0209535_1003483_pt1 | contig 10010 bp, 9 predicted proteins | sample LinPmetageLP28_FD_184041 | JGI IMG/M metagenome (GOLD analysis project Ga0209535, IMG submission 184041) | Marine viral communities from the Pacific Ocean - LP-28 (SPAdes) (version 2) | ecosystem: Environmental > Aquatic > Marine > Oceanic | place: Pacific Ocean | collected 2009-08-22
TGGATCTGGGAATTGATGATTGGTACTTGGCAGATTACCGTAAGGGTTCTGTACGGCTACCTAAGAGGGTCACAGCATGGATTGAAAAGAATTGCCGCATGGATATGGAAGAAGACTTCTGGAAAAGTTTTTAATATTACTGGGCTACCTCTTGCACTTTGCTTGACACGTTTGGCCCTATATTTTGTATCAGGCTTTGTAATGCTGGCGAATCAGATGCATCAGTTTCCACAACTTCTTCAACTGGCATTGGCCCAACGCTGCCTTCGTCTGTTCCTGTCACAGCTAAAGCACCCATTAGCCAGTTTCTTGAATCGCCTATTCCGACAGATTTTGCCCAGCGTTTGTAAGCTGGAGATCTTTCCAATTTAGCAGCAGTTTCTGGCGCAACTTGTCCTGTCCTTGCTGCTTCATCAATGGCATTTTTAAATTGCTTGCTTGAAAATAACTTTCCTGCATCTGCAATTCTATCTTTACCCTTGGGGCTTAAAAGATCTGAAAGAGCTGCTCCACCCATAGCACCGGGAATTCCACCAACCATACCTCCAGCACCAGTTGAAACAGCCTGAATAGCACGTCTTCCTGTGTTGGTTTGCAAAAATTTTCCAACAATTTTTTCTGCTGCCATAGATTGAAATAGTGCTTGGTTTGCTTTTCCTGTAACTAAAACATTTGCGCGAGCGTTACTAATTCTTTTTGAAACTTCAAACAAATCATCAAGAAGTTGTTTATTTTCTGTACCTAAAGTTTTTATAATAATATTATAAACTGGTTTGTTTGCTTTTAAACCTCCATATATATTTTGAAATTCGTTAAATCCAAAATTTATATTTGAGTCAGTAGAACGATTAGATTTTGTAAGAACATTTAACGCTGTCGCTATTGCTTCTTTTTGAAGATCTTTAGGAATAGTTTTTAAAATTTGATTTAAAACTTTAATATCACCACTAGCACCTTTAGTAATCGCCGCTCTTAAAGTGCTTGCAATACTTCCATCAATATCTTTTCCAAATGCACTTGTAATACGTTTTTCAAAACTTTTTTGTTTTACAGTAGTTTGATTAGCAACGCGCAATGTTTGTCTTAAAGTATCGCCACCAATGTTTTGAGCAACATCTAATTGATCATTTACAAGTGCTTTGTAAATACGCTCTAATGCTGCTTGGTTAACATCAGAATATGGACCAGATGCCATCCTACCAAGTGAACTTCCAATGTCTTGTTTCAATCTTAATAGCGCACCATATGTCATAGGTACATCTGGATCAGTCAAATCATTAAATATTTTTCTTTCTTTTGCGCTTAATTTTGTTGGACCACCAAGCTCATTGATTAAATCATTCATAAGAATGACACTATTATTAGCTGGAACAAGAGTGGATTTTGGAATTTCTTTATTAACTTCAGTATGAAGCTGATTGGATAATCTTTGAAATTTATCTCTGGCATTTGTAATATTTAATCTTACAGTTTCAGAAATGTCAGCCAAGTCACGAGATCCACCTAATTCATCTATTGCTGTATCAGCCGCCTCAGATGCTGCTCTTAATGTCTCACGCCAAGCTGCACTGGTTTCAGTTCCAGCCATTGATCTAGTCAATCCTGCTGCTTCAACAATTTGTGGATTGTCAGACAAAACATCTGGGGGCAAATCAATATTCAAACGAGCTGCTGCTGCTGCTGCTGCTGGATTTACTTTTGCAGCCTCTGCTAACTCAGCAATTGCCTTTTTATTGCCACCAGCAGCACGTCGAACAAGCTCACCAATTTCTGCGCTTATAGCATCAATAGGAGTGGCATCTGCTCTAGGTATCATTGAGCCAGATTCTGGAAATTGAGGTAATTCGTTTGGATTAAGCTGTCTTGGCTTTGCTGTTCCAATTCCACCTCTTGATGTAATTTTTGTATTTGGGCCAACACGATTTCGAACCAAAGATCCCGGCGAACCAATAAAAGCATCAGGCAATGATACAAAGTCTCTAGCAAATCTATTTGCTGTGCTTGGAGAAACTCCAGCTTTTACCATAATATCAGCAACGCCACCTACTAAATATCCCCACCCTGCTGTTCCTGCTCCTGCTGCTGTAGCCGCTGCATCTCCAACAAACTCAACAGCGTTTTGAAATGCTTTTGGGAATTTAACTTTTATTCCATCTGCTGAATATAATGGCATTTCATCAGGAACATCTACTACGCCGCCTTCTGGATATGTATATGGACGCAACCCAGAAGCTGCTTGCTTCATAAGATCAATGCCTTCTTGAGAATATTTTTCGCGAAGAGACACTAGGCCAGCAGACTCATCAGAACTATCAATCTGCATATTATTTTTTTCTTCTAATTGTTCCGCATCTCTTTTTGCAGCCATATCAGCAAGAATTTCTGTCATAGATCTTTTAATTGGTTTTTTTGTTTCTTCTGCCATTTTAACTTTCCTCAGAAGGTAAGTAGTCAGCTTTTTCTTCTTCGCTCATATCTTCCCAAACTTCATCCATTGTAAAATTTAGTGAGTTTGCTTGTCTAAATACAATGGTGTCTAAATAAAAATTAGATGGAGCAAGTTCAGATCCAAAAATATTACTAGGTGTCAAAGAAGTATTATTGGCAACTATTGTTCCTAAATCTAATCTATTTTGACCTATATAAAACTTTGACAAGTTTCTAAATTCATTTGCAAGAGCAAGAAATTCTGCTCTTTGATCTTCACTTAATTTATCACCTTCTGCTATTTGTGCCATCCGAACCCTTATAGTCTCAAAGGCTCCTGCTGTTTGTTGCGCTTGAGCAAACTCACTTTCACGAACAACAGAACCGGGATCAAGCATTTTCATATAAACAAAAATAGCACTCATATCACCAACACCAGTTTGACGTTTTAATGCTTGTACTAATTTTTGATGTTTTACTTCAATTTCTTCATATGGAGTTTCAAATTTCTTCCATTCTTTTCTAAGGTCAGCTTCAGCTCCAAATATTTCTTTATTGAACCCACCTGTTTTAGCAAGAGCATCAATTTGCTGTTGAATATTTGCAGCTTCTTCACTTCCTGCTTCAGCAGCAGTCAGATCATCATATAGTTTTGCTAATTCTGTTAATGGTTTTGGTCCACTATCACTGTCACCAAGATCAGTAAGTTTTTTGAATTGAGCGTTGAATTGCTCTTGAGTTATTCTGCCAGCCGCAAGATCAGCAGCTAATTTACCTAAAGTTGATTCTGCTCCACTACCACCGCTTCCACCAAGATCAGTAAGTTTTTTGAATTGAGCGTTGAATTGTTCTTGAGTTATTAAGCCATCTTCAAGATCAGACGCTAATTTACCTAAAGGTGATTGCGCTCCAGAACTTCCATCTGGAACATTAGTTGCTTTTGCGACTGCTAATTTATGTTGCTCTGGGGTTATTCTTCCAGCTTTAAGATCAGCGTTTAATTTGGCTATAGTAGACAAAGAGCCTGCACCTGTGGGCTTTGGCTTCAGACTTGGGGCCAACTGCAACGCAGTCTGCATCCGCGCTTGATCTGTTTCGCGCTTTTCTTTTTTCTTGGCAGCAAGATAATCGGCTGGTGCTTGCATAGCACTAACAGCAGATCCTAATACAGTCGCACCGGGCTGTGACGCCCCTTGGCCCATAGCCAAGAAGAATTGCAGCGCAGCCTCATAAGGATCAGCCTTGGGTGGATCTGGGTACATTTGTCGAGCAAAATCTGCTGCCATCTGACCGCCCTTTGAGCCGCCAGCCAGTCGCCCCAAGATAGGCGTCAAAGCACCCATGTTCCCCATATCATTTATGGTGGTTCCTGATGCTCCTAGAGGCTTATTATTTACTGCCATAATATATCCTTACTGACCTCTGCCCATTCTATACGCGCTGTATCCCGCACCAATGCCAGCAAGTGCTTGGCCGTAAATAGATGGATTTTCTTTGTAAATAGTTCCCATTTCATTACGATAGCTGCGCGTGTTGTATGGAGTTGCAGAAAGTGCGCCCAATGCAAAGTTAACCATTTCCTGTGGGTACGCTTTTTGATCCATGTAATCAGCATATGCATAGTCCAAAGCGCGTTGGTCCAGTAAACGCTGCGCCTCTCCAGAAGATATAAGACCAGCCGCTGCTTGGTTTTGCAAAGCCATAATGTCAGATCCCATGCCTTGGTAAGCATTCATCTGAGCTATGCGAGCTGCTTCGTCTGTTTCGAAGCCAGAGCGCAATGCGTCTTCTGCACCAAATCTTGCGGCACGTTGATCGCCATAACGACCATACATAACGTCTTCTGCACCAAATCGAGCTGTACGATCTGCTTCTGCTTGTTGCCGTCTTGCATCTTCGGCTGAGAACCGACCCGCACGGTCTTCCATAAATTGACCGCGCATAACATCTTCCGCGCCAAATCTTGACGCCTGATCGTCCATAAACCGCCCACGCATAACGTCTTCTGTTCCGAAGCGAGCTGCACGGTCTTCCATAAACTGTCCACGCATGACATCTTCTGCACCGAAGCGAGCTGCACGATCACGTTCTGACTGTGCAACATCTTGATCGTATCTGCCTGCCGCAAAGCCCAGACCCTCACGCGCTGCTTGTGCGCGAAGATCGCCAGCCGCTTGTGCGCCTTCTCCAGCCGCTGTGCCTTCAAGAATGCCTAATCTAGATCCACCAAATGCGCCACTTCTAGCTGCACTTGCGCGAGCTTGGTTTTGAGCTTGTATGGTTTGTTGTTCAATTTCTCGAACAGCAGGGTCCATAGAGCTTTGGTAAATATCCATGTATTCTTGTGCGTTTTCCATTGAGAATGGATCTACACCTTGACCGATTAATTCTTCTCGCGTTGCGCCTTGATAATTACCCATCAAGTCTTCTCGCGTTGCGCCATCATATTGACCAAGTAATTCTTCGCGTGAAGCGCCCTCATAACGGCCAAGAAGCTCATCAGCAGATAGCCCCTGAAAGTCACCTTCCAAATAACCTCTGCTCGCGCCGCTATAGGGATCTCCCATTAACTCTTCACGAGTCATAGAGTCGTAACCTTGACCCAATGTATTTGCCACATCACTTGCACGGTTCATATATGGAAGGTAGTTTTCAGCGCCTTCGCGGAGAATGGCTTGTCCAGCACGTTCATCTTCACTAAATTTACTACCGTCATATGAGGCGTATCTTTCGCCTTGATAATTTGGGTAAGGAGATCCAGCTATTCCTGTCGCGGCACTAAATATTTCACGACCAGCAGCATTAATCCATTCTGGGATCTCTGTGCCGTCCACAATGCTTTTTGCGTCTGGCAACTCAGTGTATGATGGTGTGCAATACCCTGCCATTTAAGCCTCCGTATAGAGCGAACCGACTTTGGATAATCCAAGGCGCTCATAAAATTTATCTTTTCGATCGCCATCTCCCGAATAGACATGGCCTACTTTGATTTTGAATTTAGATTTCTTTGCCACTTTCATAAAGCTCTTTATCAACTTTGCTGCGATATTTGACTTTCTATGCTCTTTATAGACGAAGAACCACATATCAGCCAAATATTTATCGCTAGACCACCAATCAGATGTTTCTATACCCGCTATAGAACCTACTATTTTTCCGTCTACATCGAAAACTATAACAATGCCTTTATGCAAAGCATGGCTGATTGCTGATGTTAGTTTCTCAGAATCGATTGATGACGTGCCTTTGATCGTGTCTGAATGCATGACGCTTAACATCATGTATATTTCAGAAAGATCTTCGACTGTCGCCAATCTAAGCATTAGCTCATACCGCCTAACGCGCCCATTTGTGGACCAGACTGTGGAGCTGGACGATTTGGTGGAACAGCTTGACCGCTTCCTGCAATAGCTTCCATTAGTGCGCCCAGTTCAGGTAACAGCATAAGGAGTGCCTTTGCAGCTTCTGGTGTAATCGCACGATCCAGTTCAGCTAGTTGTGCTTCTGTCATGGCTCCAAGACGTGAAACCAAAACTGCTGCCAACTGCGAGGATGGCTTCATAATGTTTTGCTTTGCGCCTTCTAGTGTTTTTTCATCAGGACCATCACTGGCCTGACGTGGCATGTTGGCTCCAGCCATGTCTGGCATTGGTGGGCGTTGGTTCATTTGTGGTTCTCTTGCCATGTCTGGCTCCTTTTAAAAGAATTTCGATAAGAACCCGACGATAGGTCCAGATCCCGGTATGATTGCGTTTGCTACATAAGAAAGCACAGCAGTTTTTCCTGCATCTTTGGCAGCATCCATTGGGTCTGCACCCATTGCGACTTGAGTAATAAAGTCTAAACCAGCCGCCGCGCCTGTCATTTTTAGGTTTGCGCCTGCGGCAGATGTCCCATACAGCCTGTCTCCAATAGTCGCTTGCTGGCCACTATCCAAGACGCGCAACCTATTCATACCCGCCGCCATAGCGTCTACTTTTGGCGCTGCTTGAGCTGGCTGATTTGGGTTTAATTTTACATCTGAAAACTTACTTAGATTTGCAGCGTCTGCCGTGTTTAATGTCATTGGCGAGCCATTAACATCGTAGAGCATACCTTGTGGAGAAACAGGAGCTTGTGGACCTGAAAACAACCCTTTGAATGGAACTACAGACCCAGCAGCATCCATAACAGCTTGACCTGTGCTGGCATCACCAAGTTTAGATTGCACGAATGCAGAGCCAATTTTAGCTGCTGTTGCGCCACCTATCTGCTGAACCGCTCTTTCTTGGGCTGCTTGCATTTGAGCAGCAGCTTCTTGAGCAGTTATGCCATGTTTTTCCATAAATTCATCATTGATTTCTGACAACTCTTCAGCAGGATCATAGGTCATGGTTCCTGTTTGTTTAGCTTCAACCCAGTTATAATATGGCATTAAGTCTGTGCCATATAAATTCTGCAACTGCCCAGCTTCTAAACCGGGATCGTTTGTACCCATTTCAATGGTTGGCAAAGTAATAGTGCCGTCATCATTTTTGACTGACTTATCAATTTTGCTTAAAGCACCAATATTTGGAGTTATGTTAGGGATAAGATTAGACCCTAAAGCACCGCCACCCATATTAGATGTATTAATTAGCTGGCCATTTGGCCCCATCATAACGCCCATTAAGTTACCTCCAGAAAACTTGCCACAACATGCAGCCGATCTGCTGTTGCTGCTGTAACTTTGACAATTTCATTCTCTTGAACCACCAGTGGTCCAGTGATTAATTCATTCGTTGCAGGCCCAGACACTGCCTTTACACTGTACACGCAAAACACGTTGCTGTCAGCATCTGTTATAGTAACAGTAATTGTGTCGTTATGTGCGCTGTCATTGCACACCAAAAATGACTTAAAAATAGCAGTAGTAGCACCGGGGCAAGTATACAGCGTTGTTGCAGTTGTCGCTGTTAAGTCTAGTTTTGCGTTTTTATAATTATTTGCCATTACGCCATAAACCACGCTGTAGCTTCGGCCTGTGCAACTGCTGCTGTCAAACCAATAGACGCAGCAAAGTATGTAGACTGCTTTTCAAGTTCGAGCGTATTTGTCAAGCGAGCCATATAACCTTGATTATAATCTTCAGGCGGCGATGGAAGCCGCAAAATGCCAAGGCCAGTACCTGTTCTACTCATCTTAAACCGTCCACTCTTGTATTGATCCTGAAGTCTCCTAATGACCAATCATCTTGCGTTCCTGTAGTTTGGAACTTTACACTTATTTGCCGACCTTTTGCGCGTACACTGACCTTTTCTGTCGCTTGGGTCATTGCAAATGGACCCTTGGTTGTTTCAGGCGCAGATGGATATTTGCGCGTGTTCAAGTAAAGATCCATAGACGTGCTAGTTGACATATCTACGTTTGGCACAATTTTATCCACCATGTAAAGGTTTTCACCTTCAGCCGTGATTTCACGCGGTGACGTTTCTATGTACGCATTCATTGCTGAACCATTGGCACTTGTGCCTGTTTCATGGTTGTACAGATAGCCGCTTGGATCAAATGCGTATGGATTATCTCTTACGCCAAAGCTGTCATGCCAAGTAGTGCGATCCATTGTGCCAATCGACCATGCGCCTTCGACATAGTTATATGTGACGTAGCTATCGTTTTCTGGATTGATTGTGCCTGCCGTATTATCATTACTGACATACCACCAAGTTATTTCTTTGAATTTCTTATTGTGGCCAACCACAACTTTATCGATGTAGCGTTCCTGCATTCGATCAAAGACAAAATACTTCACTGGGCATGGCAGCTCTTTTACAATGCCGTCATATGAGAAGAAGTTTCGCTTGCCCATCCAGAAGACGTTGCCATCGATACTAATCATTGTGTTTAGACCAGCCGCTCCAGCGTCTGTGGCAAGCAGTCGGAATGAGAAGATAAACGGCGCACCCACAAAGGTCATGCCGTATATGGCTTCATCTGTGGATATGATGGTTTCTTCACGCGCTGAAACCATCGATACGATCTTTGTTCCAACTTGCAGACGCTGATCGCCAGCAGTGTTTAGCGCAGTTGGGCCAAATTTGGTAAAGTCTTCTTGAGTTGACCAGCGAATAAGCATGTCATCTACATCGCCCTGACCATCAACAGCATAAGCCTGACAGCCGCCAGCAATGAAGTGCCGATCTGGGAATGACACTGTGGTGACACGCGCCACAGATGGAACGCTTTCAGCTCCAGCAATAGAGGAAGCCAGAACAGCCCGATTGCCAATACCGCCTGATGTATCCCAATAGTAGATCGCACCGCCGCGAATAGTGGCAATGAGATCCTCGCCCCATAGGTTTAAGTTCCATGAGCTATTGTCGAGGGCAACGTCTGCGTTGTTGATGGATCTTGGATTGCCCCAAGCCTCATTGCCCCAGCCGCCAACGCCCCAACCAAGTGCTGGATCTGAGCTTTGCGCCCCAAGGCCAGACTCAATACCAATCAGGTATTTTATTGTAACAGCATTTCCACCGCCTGCCGCAACTGTTGATGTCGCGTCTGTTGGAACAGTTATGGTGTAAGTGTTAGGCGTTAAGACTGTTATTTGGTAGCCATAGTAATCGTTTATTTCATCTGCTGTAATGCCACCAATCGCAGCAGATCCGCTGATCGCTACCCAGTCGCCAGTCAATGCGCCATGCGCTTCGTCTGTAACTGTAATGACTGCGCTTCCAGATGTCGTTGCCAATGGGTTTATAAGAGCCTGAGTGACAGAAGAGCCATCTGCGTGTGTTGCAGCAGAGGTACTATGTGCGCCCCTTGTGCAGCCTGTCAGCGTGAGTGAGCTAATACCAGTGTAGGTGATGATCTCACTGTCTATAAGAACATTTCCAGCCGTTGTAAGCCCAGTAACGCTTGCCAGATCGATTTCTGTTTCTGTGGCATCCAATGCCTCTGTTGTAGTGGTGGCTGTATTTGACACATCACGCAGTGGCGTAATGTCATACAAAGATCCGTTCTCAAGAATAAACAGGTGATTGTGTGTGCCAATCGCCATGTAATCTTCGCCGTTGGTAATTGCTCTCCAGAACGCTGTCTTTCTAGCGATACCTATTAATGGCACGTTGGTTTGAGTAATTGTGCCGTTAGGATCTAACCCAGCCATGCCTTCGTTTTGCCAACCGCCGATCTTAGTGGGGTATCCATTGCGAAAACGAACTAAATTTCCATCGACCCAATACGGGCCATTTTTACCAGCAGCATATTCTGTAATGTCTTTGACAATACCGGGGTCATATTTAAGAAGCTGTAAAGGCATTTATTACTTCACCCATTCATATACTTTTTTAGTTTCTTTTATACGATGATCTAAACCTGTATAGCCGCCGTTAATTTTGCGTGTCAGACGCTTGATTGCATCATCATTAACACCTTCGTCACAGATTTTCCATAGATTGTTTACTTTGAAAAACCAGATCGCTGTATCCATCGCGTAGTCTTCTTCTAAAAGTGATGGATCTGTTAAAACTTCTGGCGTTCCCATATCAGAAGCAAATGCTTTGACGTTGTTAAACCCAGTCAATTGTAAAAATCCGCGCCCTATATACAGACTGGCTTTTTCT
>Ga0209535_1003485_pt1 | contig 10007 bp, 14 predicted proteins | sample LinPmetageLP28_FD_184041 | JGI IMG/M metagenome (GOLD analysis project Ga0209535, IMG submission 184041) | Marine viral communities from the Pacific Ocean - LP-28 (SPAdes) (version 2) | ecosystem: Environmental > Aquatic > Marine > Oceanic | place: Pacific Ocean | collected 2009-08-22
CCCCGAACATGCGATAGGGCATAGGGCCATAAGAATAGAGCCAAACCCCGTGCCTACGATATATTGGTGTAGTTCAAACCCGTCACGGTCGTAGAAGTTAGCCATGTCGATCCACTCTGACAAAGTACCCTTGGGTTCAAACGCGTGAAACAACCCCGCTGTCGGGGTAGAGGGTGGGTTGTTCTTGATAGTATGCCCAAATATTTCTTTATCGCCCAATACAAACGACTTAAACGTATCGTCTGTCCAACCGAACTGCCTACGCGCCTCAGTTGCTACGCTAGTAGCCTGTAACTCGTTTACCCACGTTGTCATGTAACTCATAAGGTCATCCATTCTGGTAACAGCTACGCCGTGCATAGCCATGTGTTTACGTAAGTCTTCTTTGGAGGTTACTGAAGTGAGTGGTATTGTGAACTCTCTAACCCCATCTCTCGGCAAGTGTAGTTTGACGACTACCGCTTCGCCCATCTCTATATCTGAAATACGCTTAGTTACGTATATGTCGTTGTGGTACACAAGTTTCTCATCGGGGTCACCATCCGCGTCAATCGTGCGTATATAGACGCCCCCGTTGACACCCCTAAAGAAAGGCTTAGGGTACGCCGGAATCACATGGGTAGTAGAAGCAGGATCGCGGACGTATTGTCTAGGAGACGCTAGGTCGGCAGTTAGCTCAGGTTCTACAGGTGTAGTAGGCACCTTGACTACGTTGTCCGCTGCGGTCGCGGGTATGACCCTGTTGCCCAACACGATAGGAGACTTTATTCTTCCCCAGTGGGAGCACTGCGTACACACATCAGCGTTGAACTCGTCAAAAGAATTACACAGGTATGGGCCTTTAATAAGCTCCATCTTCGCTGCCGTAGCCGCTGCTGAATAACCTTCGTGACCCTTGGATATGTTACGTGCGGCCACTTCAGAGTCACTACAGAACTTAGCAATGGACAGTCCGGCTCTCCACATAGGCTCACTGCAATTGGCTTGGTCAGTCAGGATCGTGCCTAGCTGTGCGCAGCCCGTACCCCTAGCGGTTTTGGCTATAATGTCTTTAAACTTAGTTTCGGTATTACCCATGATTGTCTGCATGACGGCACTTGCGCCAGAGGGAACCATTCTCTTGGGTACTGGTATCATCCCCCCACCAAGCAGGGTAGAGAACTTATCGAAATCTACATCGGCAGGACTGTCTATTCCATAGAACTCTACTACGGAGGGAGGTGTTGTCTTGTGATTATGGGTAGCGGGTATCCGCAGTACCCTAGCGGCGTCCGCAGTTACAGACGGGTCGGCCAGTAATTTATGTTGTGCGCATAACTTTTTGAGGCGTTCTGCTACAGGTAGCCAGTCGTCCAGTGATACGGATTCAGATAGAAACCAATACGCGTGTACACCTCTACCTGAGTTAACCATCTTAGGTGCGGGCAGTGATAACGTACTGCAAAACCCCTGCAATGCTAGGATAGCTTCTTCTTGAGTAGGATACTCCTTGTCAATACCGCAGTCTAAGTCTAGGAAGAAAGACTTTAGTCGCTTCACGTTATTAACTCTACGGGAGTTTGATTCCTCGAACGTGGCTAATGCGAAGTACGCATCGTAGCCTTTGTTGTCTAGGTCTCGTGCCGCATCTGCCATGTCCCCCACAGAGGTATAGAATTTCTGTACCCTAGTATCTGCCTTGGTGTTGGAAGAAAACGCACAGTAATAACCCTCGTTTGCTACTGCCCTTCTTAAAAAATCTTCAATATTCATATGGCTACCTAATTCCGAGAGGTACCATAGCAGGGGCGCTTGCACGCCCTTTTCGGAATAATCCTAGCTACAGGTGTTGTATTACAAGGGGGAGTATCAGTCGTCCCAGTCAGCGACAATAGAAGCTAACGCATCGTCGTCTGTCTTGGGAGCGGGAGCAGTTTTCTTGACTACTTTTTTAGGCTCCGGTGCAACGGGTTCCTCATCCTCAAACAAAGTATCAGTGACTTCTGCTTTTGCTGCGGCATACACGGGGGCATCGGTAACTACCTCGAATGGATTCTCTTCGGCGGCAAATTCAAACCCTCCTTCTACTGCGTCAAACGGTGACGCTGCTGTCATAGGTACGTACTTGATCACCTGTACGGCACGTAGTCTAAGGGATACACCTGCCTCGCGCATGTTGTACGGTGTAAAAGTAACCGCCACATTCACAGTGCTTCCAGTAGTGAGCAAAAAGTCTTCCGGTAGTTTAGCTCCTTTTGCATCGTATTGTATAGGCTTAAAGGTAAGGTCTTTACCATAGGCACCTTTTAGACCTGCCTTAAAGACGTAAGTACCATCTTCTTCTTTGGTAAAAGGGTTATCAAACTTGTCAGGCCAGCTAGCTTCTTTCTTCCCAGCGTAAGCCTGAGCCATCTCTACATACAGAGCTTTAGCAGCTTCTTTAGACATGCGGAACTTGATCTCATACCTAGCGCCGTCCTCAAGTGGTTCACATGGTACGCTACGGTTCTCGCTAGAATCAAATCTATAAGTCTTATTGATTCGCGGGTAAAGAGCTTCTACGTTTTTAATTACATACTGATTATTTGTAGCCATTTTAATTTCCTAATTTTAGTTTAGTTTGCGTTTATGTCAAAACCTTCCACCGCTGAGAACGGAGACACGGGTTCACTTGTTACAGGGACAGTCATAGTGACGGCCTTCGCAGTATCTTCGTGATCCACCATGCTGCATACGGTGGCATAGGTGTCTTCGTCTAAACGACTTAGAGGTTTGAAATAAAGTTTTGGTACCACGCTATCACTATCAAAATATACTCTAGTAGTGACAGCAATTATCGCCGTATCGTGCTTAGACAAAAGCCGTGCGTACTCTTGCAGCCCTTTATCCCCACCCTTACTACTACCAAATATAGAGGTAGCGGGTATCTGTAGCTGATACACTTCTTCAGGTTCTTCCTGAAATACAACTGCAAGTCGTTGTGAGAACCGACAAGCCCTTCCTCCAAACTCGCCTGAACCCCTTACGTTCTGAGGACAGTCCATACAACGCATGGATTGCTTTTGCTCTTGGGGTACAGCTTCATCCGGTCGCTGCGTGTCAGGTGACCAACACGTTGGAACCGCAACCCTGTTAGGGTCGTACGCCTCGCCATAGTAAGCGCGGGACACTGGGGCGGCATTAACTACTACCACGTCCATAGTCTGACTGTCGAGTGCCTTACCCTCTACTGTAAACTTGCTACCACGTAGACTGATTCGGCGTAGACTATCGTTACTCATCAGACGTCTTCATCCAGATCGAAATCCAACTCTAACTGTTCTTCTCCATATTCCTCGGGTACATACACCTCTTCGACTTCTTTCTTACTTCCATCTGGGCCGCTACCTACTAGAGATGCTTCAACCGCAGGTAGGTTAAATCTATAGGTGTTGCCCACCTTAATAAAGGTATCGGGAGCGATTGTACCCTGACGTAACCATGCGCGGATGGTCGATATGGATACCGAGAAATGTCTTGCTACATTCTCAATCGGTACAAAAGCGGGTTTAAGTTCTGACATTATTTTTTCCTCACTGTTACTACGTACTCTGAATCTACATTAAGACCTTTTGGTGTAAGGTCGGGGTTTTCTTCTAGGAACTGCTTCATGTTTGCCTGATTGAGGCGCTTATCAAGTAGCTCCGGTGCCCCATGCTCTAACACAAACTCGTGCATGTTGCTCCAATCGCTAGTCCAATACCTAGTCTTGGCAGACCTATAAAACATTCCTTCTGAAGTCTTTACACTATCTACGCCTTGCGTCTTACAGAAATCTAACATGGCCTTCTTTACTTCGTCTAACTGATCGGACAACTTACTGTCCTTCTCTTTAAACTCTGCTGTTAGCTCCGCTCTCTTAGCCTTGATCTTATGGAAGACCTTGGTGAGTTTCTCAACAGGGGCGCTGCTTTCATCGTTCATTGCTCTCTCCTATTAGTGACAGGGCGTCCACTTTAGTACCATCTAATACCCTAGTCAAGTATTTCTTTGTAAAGATCAATCATTTTTGTGTGTACGTTGATTCTGTTATCGAGTAATGCGTAAACACGTTTCTCGGCGTGGGAACCTTGGAGTTGGACGACGGTACATTTGTGATCTTGCCCTGATCTGTGTACACGGGCGTTTGCCTGAGCGTATGTCTCCAGTGAACTCGTCGGTGCCCACCACACTACTGTATTAGCCGCAGTTAACGTGACGCCGTGCGCTGCTGACTGAGGTTGGATCACTAGCACCTTGGGATCTTCTTGCTCTTGGAACCGCTTAAATATCTCAGTTCGTTTGGGGGCTGGTACGTCCCCCCGTATAACGTCTACAGTTATGCCATCGTCCCGTAGTTTGGCGGTTAGCATGTCGATGGTGTGTTTAAACGGTACGAACACTAGTACCTTTTTACTGGACTCATCTATCACTTCCCGTAGCACTTTGTATCGAGGAGCTATATCGAACTGCACTGCATCACCCTTGTCGGTGTACACTGCACCCGCAGATATTTGCAGGAGTTTGTTCATGTTGACCGCCGCGTTAGCTGCTGTGACTTGCTCCCCCGCTGCCTCCATGACCATCTTGCTCTTTAGTTCTTTGTAGTACTTCTTTTGTTGGCGTGTTAACTCCACCTCACGCTTCACATACACCATCGGCGGAAGGTCTAGGCATTCTTCTTTCGTAAACCGTATAGCTGGTTGCAACACCCTATGCACCGTTGTGGTGGCGTCTTCTTTAGGTGTCCACTTAAAGTTAGTTATCTTTCTCATAACTTGGTCGCGGAAAGAACCAAAGAACTTAGGTACGGCAGTGGGGTTAACAAGTTTGGCTATGCCGTACGCATCTGTAGGACTCTGTGCCGCAGGGGTACCCGTCATCATCCATAGCCAAGTACTTGGGCCAACTAACCTGTTGAGCGTCTTCCATCGGGTAGTCTGAGGGTTCTTGTAGTGGGTAGCTTCGTCTACGATTATTAGGTCAAAGCCCCCGTTGGCGATAGCGTCCTCTACAATAGCCAACCCGTCATAATTTATTATCACGTACTCAGCTTCACCTTCAATTACCTCGCGCCGTTTCTTAGCTGCTCCGTACGCCACATCTACTTTGCGGTGCATGGCAAAACTAAAGAGGTCATTCCTCCATGCGGAATCCATGATGGATAGGGGGCATACCACCAACACACGTCTTATGACGCCTTGGTCGATTAGGTAGTCAGACGCCCATATAGCACTAGCGGTCTTGCCTGTACCCTGCTCGTTAAAGCAAAACGCCTTACGGTTAAGTGTTAGGAAAGAGGCGGTGGTCTTCTGGTGGCCGAACGGCGCGTACCTACCTGACCACTCGTACCTAGATTCTATGGGGGATGGCGCGTTGATGTTCATGTTGCGCAACACCTGAGTCTCCTCCAATCCCCAGTTAACAAGTACTTGGTTGTTCGGTAGTTCTTTGCTTTTAGGTATCACCGCAGTAACTCTTGATGGGTTACGTAGGGTGAGTAGTAATGCCTTATCGTCTACTATCTTCATTTGTCGCTCCGATGCGAAATAGCATGAAGTGGGTGTCCACGTCACGCGAAAAAATTTAATGGCCCTGCTTCGTCCATAGATAGGGCTAGGTCTACTTATGATGGAAAACGTGAAAATTCCACAAAACACGCTACCGTTGGACTACTCGATTTTATGGCGCTTTATATGCCCTCTTAACGGGAGCACGCCATCATTTAAAGACGCATCAAGCACGCGTCAACCCATACCAATAGGGAGTTCTTTACTTAGGCTTTCTACTGCCTTTCTTTTTGTAGTTCCGGCTACGGTTAGTAGAGCTATCCTCTACTGTAACACCATCTTTGTTGGTGCCGCCATTGACTAGGGCTTTCTTATGACTAACGTCTTTACCTTCCCGCTTGTCAGCCTTGCCATTGCCGTTGGCGTCTTTGCCTTTCTTATCCATAGCACGTCTGGCACGCTGTCGCTCCATTCGGCGTTCAAACGTGTCACTCCCTACAGGAGCATTGACTTGTTTCTTTCTTTTTCTAGGACGCATTATTGTCTTCCGTTGTGTACACATTCTGTCACTAGGCAGTGACGTTTACATAGCCCACTTTGGTGTGCGTTCCACACATCTTTCTCGAACGCTTTCTCCATACGGCTATAGTCTGACAACCATTTAGACCACAGTTTAGCTTCATCTGGCTTGTTGTAAGTGCCTGTTATTAACTCACCACACACAACAAACACGAGACCCCCCCGGACAAACTGTATTTCGGGGTAGTGTTTAAACACTGCGAGGGCCATCAACTCTAACTGCCCTTTATCTGCGTATCGTGTGTTCTTGCTGGTCTTGTAGTCTATCACCCAAGCTGTCTTGGCTTCTCTATCCAGTATAACTAAATCGGCTATGCCCCGCCACCACACATTATCATCCCTAAATCCACAGGGGTCTAGGTTCTCAGTAAGCCCCATCTCTAACTCACAGAGCTTCTCGCCTGACTTAGCCATCAACGCATCGAGAACATCTTTACAGTAACCGTACTTAGCGGGGAGCGGCGTGCCGTCCCTAACGTATTCCTCTGCGGCGAGGTGTACGGCGGTGCCATATAGCATCGCCTCTGTCTCAGGTTCTTTATAGTCCTTAGCCACCTTCAAGTGATAGAACTTCTTAGGACACTGTTCAAAAGACTTAATCTTTGAGAACGACCACGGCGCTATACCCATCAGTGTTTCTCCCCAAACATCGAACTTACTATTGTTAGTTCACGTATCAATACGTCTAGTTGCTCTACATCTAGGAATACAGCATTAATGTGTGTCTTTTTACCATGTGTCAGGCACTGCTCTACGCAAACTACAGGATCTCCGTCATCATCCTCACCCACCATTATCGCCAAGTAGTCGCCCGTTGTTTCTGGGAATTTGTCAGGGAACTTAATAATCTCACCCATTAACGTATACTCCCACTACCCCGCCCAACACAAACAACCCAATCCACCCGCACGCCGAAACCACGGTGGGGCTAAACAACAGACCGTATACTCGCGTAGCAAACGTATCGCCAACGCGGTGTCTAAACATAGTCGCCCTCCGTATCTCTCGATCTGCAAACCTATTGGCTTCCCGTACTGCTCTTTTAATATCGCTCATCCCGCTGCCTCTCCATATGATTTACCACTGTCTGACTCACACGTTATCGGTAAGCCCTCTGCCCAATCGGGCGTAACACGCATACAACTTTCAATGAATGCCTGTCCTCGTACTAAGTCGTCAGTAGGTACACAACATACTACCGAATCGTGTACGGTCAACGCTATCTTATACTTCTTAGCAATAGCCAACATCTGCTCGCCGATGATACACCTAGCGATAGCCTGACACACGTTCTCACATAACTTACCGCCATAGATGCGGGTGTACCCGCGCCGAGTCTTGTACCTAAACTCCGGCCCATGCTCCCCCTGCTCAAAATCTAACCCGTCATAACGCATAATCAAACCGGACGGCAGTAGTATTCCCATACCCGTAGCGGTTTCGACGGATTTAATAATCCCGTTCGGCCCAAGGGACATGGTTTCTCCACGGGACATTTTTACTATCATCTGTTGTAAGTCACGCCATAACTTGTTTATCTTCCAGTTAGCGTCTCGGTAGATGTTAACTACCCTACGCCCCTCCTCCAACGGCATGACGTGACCAAATGTAGCCAACTGCTCTACAAACCTAACCGCTCCCATACCATAGCCACACCCTAGGATAGTCGTTTTGCCCACAAAGCGTTGCTCTTTGGTAACATCTTCTTCCGGTATGTCGTAAATCTTCGACGCCATCTTTATATAAACGTCTTCCCCGTTCAGGAAAGCTGATACCAGATCATCCTGCCCAGCTACCCACGCCAACACCCGTGCCTCAATCTGCGAGGAGTCACAGTCAACCATCGTATACCCTTCGGGGGCAAGCATACTGTTCTTTAACTTCTTACCGTTCGTACCACGACTAGGTAGGTTCTGGATGTTGATCTTGTCATCGCCTCCCCACCTACCCGTATGCGCGGCGTAGTATCTTATCGGTACCGGCATTAGTCCGCGCTTGGCTATACCTATAAACCTCTCAGTACGCGACTCCTCCAACGTACTCTTGGTGCCTAACCTAGATGTTACCAATGTCTGCACCCTATGATCGGGGTGGTCAGCCAATGCCTTGAACTGCTCGTCACTCTTAGCAAACGCATAGGTCTGCTTACCAGTCGTTAGACTCTTCTTCATGGGGGGTGTAACACCTAACCCCTCAAGTAACTCAGCGAACTTAGGGTTACTCATCAGCTCCTTCTTAGTCGCACCAGAAGACGCTATCAGGTCTTCTTTAAGTTGCTTGGTAGATTCTAAGTGGTGCTCCAACAAGCCAAGGTCTAACTCTAGTATAGGGTCTACGAACATACGTAACGTGCAATCAATGATGCGTAGTTCTTGCTTGGGAAACCCTCTACCCATAATGTTAAACAATCTGTACGTTAACTCTACGTCATTGATACAGTAGTCGCCATAACTGCTTAGTTCTTCTACGGTGAAATCTGTTCGGCGTTTACCGAGGGCGTCGAGTACTTCTGTTCCCTTCTTACCGATGTTATATCTTTCAGCGAGTGCAGCGAGTGATCCACCAACCTCAACCCCGTGTAAAGCACGGGCCATACACAAAGTATCACCGAGCAAGCGAGGATGCACATCAAACAACCAACTAAGAATAGCCCCATCGAACATAGTGTTGTGGCATAGTAGGATAGAGTTGGCCCAATCGAACGAGTGTAGATACTCTTTAAGTTCTTCGTGTGTGCCACTAGCCCACTCCGTTCCGCCGTTGTTTACTTTTATACCTATACCGATCACCTCAAAGCGAGGGTCACGGATATAGGATTCAGTTGTCATCTTTCTTAAAGAGAAGTCTTTGTCATAATACGTTTCCAGATCAACCGTTATCAAGTCCATCGTCATCACTCCATTTTAATCTTCTAACGATGAGTGCGTGCCATTAGCAATCTGCCAGCAGTCTTTATAAAAACCTACAATATCTTCTCGATTTTCCCAGCATATAACAACCGGTATATAGACGGGAGAGATAAGAAAAGAGACAAGCGCCTGTAGTCTTAGCTTATTATTCTTTGACAGCAATTTAATTTTCATCACGATACTCCAATTCTTTCTCCTCAACATAATCTTTAAACAACTCATCTATCTTTTCATTCAATTCCTTGTGGTGTTTCTTTCCAAAGATAGCATCCCAGTTGTCTTCGTACTTCTTCTTGTCTGTGGGGCGTTGCTTATCCCCCTTACCACCGTGCGTCTGACCTCTACTCATAGTCTTCGCCCACTAACTCGATAAGGCGTGACAGGTACCACTCAGCTTTCTGGAGGTCTTGCAGTGGGTCGTAAGCGTGCTTGGTCTCATAGCGCCAGAGGTACTTCATGCAGTTGCCCTTGAGGTAGCCCGCGAACGCTGCGGTAGTCATGCTCTCCTCAATAGCTTCGATACACTCGATGAGACCTGACTTGTAGTGGTCGGGGTTTATAGCATCGTCTTTCTCGTCTTCTTCAGCTTGACTAAACTCCAGTAGGTCTTCTTCAGCTTCCGCATCTGCCAACTCAATATACACCCGCATGAGAGACTCATCTATTGTTGGCGTTGCGGCTTTAACAGCCTCTGCACCTAGGTTAAACCCTTGCTCCACCGCTTCTACCACAAAGTCTACTATTGCGGGACTTTCTTTCCGCAGTCTTTCCCATTCGGCATCCAACGCGCCGCGTACTTTGGATTCTGATTTTTCATTGCCCATTTGTGTTCTCCGAGTAATTTTTCTATGTCGTTCATATTGGTTTCATTTACTACGTACGCTAACCCGTACGCAGCGTTTATCTGGTCTAGGTTCATCTGCTGTAAAGCTGTTGGTGTGTTCTTACCCGCCTTACATTCGATACCAAAAAACTTCCCGTTGTAGCAACCTACTATGTCAGGCACTCCGCT
>Ga0209535_1003486_pt1 | contig 10003 bp, 6 predicted proteins | sample LinPmetageLP28_FD_184041 | JGI IMG/M metagenome (GOLD analysis project Ga0209535, IMG submission 184041) | Marine viral communities from the Pacific Ocean - LP-28 (SPAdes) (version 2) | ecosystem: Environmental > Aquatic > Marine > Oceanic | place: Pacific Ocean | collected 2009-08-22
CTACCAAATGTGTTCCGTAGATCCTGCACTCAGGAGTTGAAGGTCAAGACTATGCGTCGGTATCTGTTGTCTATCGGGTGGGAGCACTGGACAAACACCGTAGGTATCAGAGCAGACGAAGCCAAGCGGGTAAAACCAAGCAAGGATAAGCGGTGGGATAACTGGTTTCCACTGGCAGATGCAGGGGTCACGAAGCAGGATGTTATGTTCTTCTGGAAACAGCATGGGTTTGATTTAAAGATTACCCCAGGATCAGGAAACTGTGACGGTTGTTTCTTGAAGAGCGAAGCAACACTAGCGGCTATGTGGCGTGAGTATCCAGACCGCATGGAGTGGTGGCAGAACTGGGAAGAAACAAAGGACAGATCGTTCCATGATGTACGCACGTACAAGGAACTGGGAGAGTTTGTAGGCAGACAGGGGGATTGGATCTTCGATGACGAAGCTTTCCTCTGTCAAAAAGATGAGGGAGAATGTACAGGATGAAACGCAACGACTATCTAGATACAGCGAAAGAACTGATCAACGGTAACAGAGCAAAAGACTATGGAGATGCGAAGGATAACTTCGACCGAATAGCAACTGGTTGGAATGTAATAGTACAGGACGCATTCACAACACATAATAAAATAACAGCAAAGCATGTGGCTCTGATGATGGACTGGGTGAAGACCTGTCGATTGTTAGAGACCATCGACCACAAAGATTCGTGGATCGACAAGTGCGGATATTCAGCATTGGGAGCAGAGTTTGAAGATGAATCAAGGTAATCTATTTGAGAAAGATCATGTCATTGCAAAGCAGATGAACCAAGGAAAGGAACTAACGTGGAACATTCCATCAGAGTTTCCTGACCTTACAAAGTATAAACAGATCGCAATCGATCTAGAAACATGTGATCCAAACCTGACGACGTTAGGCCCAGGATGGGTTCGTAAAGATGGATACGTTGTAGGTATAGCCGTAGCCGCAGGAGATTGGCAGGGTTACTTCCCGATCCGGCACGAGAACGGTCACAACATGGATGCAAGGATCGCGCTCAAGTGGCTACAGAAACAGATGGCAACACCCGACATAGATAAGATCATGCACAATGCTACTTACGATTTGGGTTGGTTACGTGCCGAGGGCATAAAGGTTGAAGGTCGCATCATCGATACCATGATTACTGGGGCGGTGGTTGATGAGAACCGTTGGTCATACAGCCTAAATAATCTAGGTCGTGATTACCTCGATGAACGAAAAGATGAGAAGTTACTTCGTGTATCAGCAGCAGAGTGGGGCTTCGATCCCAAAGCAGAGATGTACAGGCTACCGCCTGAGTCTGTAGGACGGTATGCTGAACAGGATGCAGGGATGACCCTGCGTTTGTGGGAACGCCTGAAGATAGAACTGGATAAGCAAGACCTTTGGAACATCTGGAATTTAGAGACAAGCCTGATCCCGATGATGTGTGACATGCGCCAGTTGGGTGTGCGTGTGGATCTGGATAAAGCAGGGCAAGCTAAGAAACTTCTCAAGACTAAATCCAAACAAATCAAGGACGAGATATTTAAACAAACTCAAATCAAAATTGAGCCATGGGCAGCGGCATCAGTAGCCGCAGTGTTTGAAGAGTTAAACCTAGCATACCCTAAGACTGACGCAGGTGCTCCCTCATTCACCAAACAGTACCTCAACACCCATCAGCACCCTATTGCACAAATGATCGTCAGGCTACGTGAATTTGACAAGGCTGATAGCACGTTCATTGAAACAATTATGAAGCATGAGCACAAGGGTCGTATCCATTGCGAGTTCCATCAGCTTCGTTCCGATGACGGTGGGACTGTAACTGGGCGATTCTCGTCATCCAATCCAAACTTACAGCAGATTCCTGCACGAGATCCAGAAATTAAGAAGATGATACGTGGCCTGTTTATACCAGAAGAAGGAACCAAGTGGGGATCGTTTGACTATTCGAGCCAAGAGCCGAGGTTACTGGTGCACTTTGCGGCAAGCCTGAAGGGAGATTTCAGACACCCTATCGTTGATAAGATTGTTGATGAATACCACAGCGGTGATGTGGATCTGCACCAGATGGTAGCAGACATAGCAGGGATCAAACGTAAAGAAGCAAAGGTCGTGAACCTGGGTATCATGTACGGCATGGGTAAAGGTAAACTCGCCGCACAGCTAGATATCTCAACCGATGAAGCAGGGGAACTATTAGCAACACACCGTGAGAAGGTGCCGTTTGTTAAGGGCCTTGCAGACTTAGCTAGTAAACAGGCGTCAAACACAGGACAGGTTCGCACAATACTAGGTCGTCGTTGTCGTTTTCACCTGTGGGAGCCAAGGACATTTGGATACAAGAAGCCGTTGCCCTATGAAGATGCCATGAAAGAATATGGTCAGCCCTTGAGAAGAGCCTTTACTTACAAGGCATTAAACAAATTGATCCAAGGATCAGCAGCCGACCAAACAAAGAAGGCGATGCTTGATTGTTACAACGAGGGACTTTTACCTATGCTCACGGTTCATGATGAGTTATGCTTTTCAGTAGAGGGCGACGACCAAGCTCACAACATCAAGCACATAATGGAAAATGGGTTGTCGGATGTCTTGAAAGTCCCCTCTAAAGTGGACGACGAACTCAAGGACAACTGGGGAGAAATCGAGTGATAGACCCTGATATGAAAACACTTGGACTGAGAGACATGCATCCAATGCAGGTCGAATCAATCATGGACTTTGTGGGTTGGGCCATTGACCTAGCTGTACTGGTCGGTGATGAAGATCTCCTAAAGGAAACAGAGGGATCGGCTGACGAACTGATTAGAATGTTCGGAGGCAAAGGCGTTAGGATTGAGATTGAGAGTTAATCTGTAGAGCCTTGAGAAATCAGGAGGTCAGCTAACGCTGTCGCAGGGTTACTTGCTGTACCTAATATAGTCCTTTGTTTCTCTTGAGCTTGTTTTGGAGTCTTTGGTTTAACCTGCGTGGTAGAAATTACAGGTTGTATGCTAGGCGCAGTCATCTCAGATGACGTGCCTGGATCAATAATTTCGAATTGTGGCTCCTGAGATGGTGCACCTGGATCAATAATTTCGAATTGTGGCTCTTGATTTTCTTTTTCTACGGTGGGTTCTTCGTCTCTAAAGAAACCTTTGTCCATAGATTGGGTCATCAAATCTGTGATTTCGTTCCAAGGGACTTCATCCAAAGTTCCGTTTATTGCCATGTTCTCTAGAACGGACTTACTAACTTCAAATGGTTCATATAACCCAACAGATAAAGAATCCACACCACTAACATTTGCTTCTTTTAGAATCCGCATTATTTCAGAATCGTCTAATCCTAAACTTTCAACATCTTTCATGGTGTTGTAAAATCTATTGTATGCTCTGAACCTTGCGTCGTTTGCGTCCTTGTATGCCTCTAACAATTGTTCTTTTGTTACGTTAGGACGACGGGCCAAAGAGTTGAATATGTTTGAAGCATCCTGCCTCGACTTTGCAAACTCGTATCCTTTGTATTTCAAACCCTGACTAGCTTGTGAGTCCGACTCTGTAATACCAGTAAACGCTCTGGCTAGTTCTTGAGATAAGTCTCGAACACGTCCCATTCGATCTTCTTCTTTTATACCTAGTGTCTCGTTGAGATTTAAATCATTTATAAAACCTCGAGCGAAACGGCTAGGCTCAAGCCTTCCACCGCTCTCGTCCAAAGGAACTATAGATGGAAGAAGGGTGTCAGCAATGTGATTAAAAGACTTAGCTAATTTGTCTCCAACATTGTCTTCAGGGTTATAGATCTTGGCCCCCGTAATAGTTTTACCACCACGACCAACTTGACCTAAAGTCCTCATGAGTGGGTTTTCTGCTTCAGGATCTAGCACATCTCTGAAAGCAGCAAGAGCCATGGACTCCTCCGTAAATGGAGAGATCATTTCTCCAAGAGAAGCAAACGCTGAGTCAGATACTAATCTTGTGGTTGATTTACCTTCTAGTTCTCCTCGTTGGAAAGAATTTATAGCAGCAATGGCTGTACGTTCTAACATATCGTATGGGTTTGAATAACTAAAGTTTATGTATTTAGGTGTACCATCCTCATGACGCCCTATCGGAATTAAACGAGCATTTTTTTCCCAAGGAGCAGCCAAGGATCTCTGGTATGATTTCATTTCTTCCTTGCTGACTCCAGAGATAGCATAACCTAATCCAGTCAACCCCATGGGTAAAACTGAAAACGTCGTTGCTGCACCTGTCAGCCTACGCAACCCAATCTTTTGAATCTCAACGTTCGCATCTGCAAGTTCGTCAATACCTCGAGCAATCGTGTTCATCCCTGTTCGAATGATCTCATACGGAAAGGCTATGAAGTTACCGACAGGGGCACGACGCAATGATTTAATAGCTTCGGGAGCCAAGTTATAGTTAGGTATGTTGTTGCGAACGATACTTGCAGCTTCTTCTTTTACAAACTTATCTAACTCGTCTATGTTGCCACCCTTCCGAGCAACATAGACTGCTCTATCTCCAGCCGACATCTTACCTAAAGCGTTGCGAAGTTTGTTTTGTTCGAAGACAAAGTTATACACCTTCCAAATATCATCACCACCTTGATACAAAGCTTCGGCTTTCTTTGACCATCTTATCACTGGAAGTTCAGAGAGCTTTGATCCAAAACCTTTTGTTACTGCTCCATCCACATCGTCAGCAAAACCAAAACCCTTACGAACAAGTTCTTGTAGCTCCCTTAATTCAGCCTGACTGTTTACAATACCGAGCCTCTGTAGGTCGGCATATTCTTGTGCAAGTTTTTCCGCTGGAAGTCTTCTAAGGTTTTCGTAAACGAGACGAACAGACTCATAAAGGTTTGCGCCTTTACCAATGTTTCCTTGTGCTGCTGCAAACGCAGAAGCTGTGGTAACGTTTCGTATTTGTGTGACAGGAGATAAAATAGTTTTGCCATACTGTGTAAGACCCTTGGTTCTAAGAAAACCAGAATAAATTGCACGTAGAGAATTACCTATCCAACCTGTGTCTCCCACAACCGTGCGGGTTAAGTCTTGATACACACGTTCTGGTACAGCGAAACCATGCAATGATCCCCAACCAGAAGTATCAAGAGTTTCTTCAACACTCTTGTCTACTCTACTGCTACCTTTCCCAGAACCAAGGACCACGTACCCTTCTTCGTTGAGTGTGTCTTTTGCTGTCTTAGAAAACCCACCTTCGGGTGGTTTACGAAAGATCTTACCTATACCATTAGGGGTTTGCTCTGCTATTCTACGAATGTTTGCAAAGTAATTATCCACCGCATTAAACTCTGCCATTCTTGAAACGGTTGCAACGTAGTTTTCTAATGGGTTCTTAATCTCACCAAGCAGGGCACGTTGATAATCTTTCAGGTTCTTTCGAGAAATAAACTGATCTGTTTTTAATCTTTGTTCGGCGACACGACTAATACCTTTAACAGGTTTTACATTTGCTTTTTTCTTGTATCCTTCAAGAAAATTATCACGAGCAATACGAGCTTGATTATCGGTTACTTGTCCAAGAAGTTTGAAATCATCAGACAAACCTAGTTCTGCTGTAGTCTTCTTACCACTTTCTGCTATCTTCTGTAGCTCGGTTTGCACCGCGACAGGGTCTTCTCTAAACTTTGACGCTGCTATCTCTAATGTTTTATCGGATGGTTTAAATGCAGGATCTTCGAGTGCCCTATATCTACGAGCTAGATATGATCCAAGGTTTCCTTTGATCGTTTCAGATATGGTCTTCTTAGTTTCTTTTACATAGAAGTCATTGGTCTTAATAAAGTCACTGTCAACAATACGTTGGCTCAACTGATCAAGGTGAGTACGCATTTTAGATACAGGTTGTCGTAAAGCTTTTGGCAAAGACTTTAGGAATTTTGCTTTCTCTGCTCTCACGGGGTCGGTCAAATATTTATCAATGGTATTAAACACATCACTCTTTGTAAGCGCAGTAGAATCTTCTGTGTTCTTGGCAGCTATCTTAACAACCTTATCAATCTCCTGATCTAATTGTGTGGTAAGTTTATTAGCGACACGAACTTCAGCTTCAGTCAATCCAGGAATCAAGGACCGAGAATCCGCAACCTCCTGTGGAAGGATACCTCGGTATCGAAGCGTAGCCAGTGCGTCTGCAATCCCATTTTTAAAAGGGCTTTGTGTCTCTCCCATTCGACGAGCTTCTTCGATCTGGGCAATGGGTCTACCTATTTTTTTACCTGTTGCTTTTGCAACTGATGCCAGTTGGGTAGCTCCGGGTATTTGACCCACCGCTGTAGCACCTTTACCCGCTACTTCACCTACTACACGAAGAGCAAAGGGAGCAGCTACAACTCCTGCGGCACCCTCAAAACCAACTTTGAGTTTGTTTGCCAAACCTTCTATAGCTCTTTCTTCTGCCTCTAAACCAATCAAATCCCCTGTCTTGGTAGGGCCTCCGTCAAAGAAATCTCCTATTGTCATGGTGTCATTGGTTGCAACAACAGCGTCAGCTACGCCAGCGGCGGCAAGTTGCGCTGTAGTCTTACCAAGTCTACCTGCTTTAGCTAAAGCATTGAGTCCACCTACTACACGAGCAGCGGCTACACCTGGAACAACAAACTGAGTTCCTACTTCACCAATAGCACCTGATATACCTTTGGGATCTATACCTAGTCTTGCACGAAAAGACTCAAAGGACTCTACCACATCCTCGTGATAATCAGTTCCTCTAGTTGCGTCAGAAAGCAACGCCCCAAGTTCCACGACACCTTGAACTACTTTCGTACCACCAGAAGCGATGCCTTCAAAAAACTCTTGAGGAACACCTTCGTATTCTTCTGGGTCGTACTCCCCCTCTGGTTTAGTTTCAGGGGTTCCTGGGTCAATGATTTCAAACTCTGGTTCTTCGGATGGAGTTCCTGGGTCAATGATTTCAAACTCTGGTTCTTCAGCCATCTTTACCCTCCTTAACTCTATTGTGAAATTGGATTACCTTTTTCATCATTTTTGTAGGTAACTCCACCAAAGGTATAAACAGCATTCGCATTTTTTGGTCGGTTAGCTTCGAAGTAAGACTCAGTTGTCTCCGTTGGCTTTGCCTTATCATAACCATACTGCTTTAGTTCTTCGTCTGGATATATGTTCTGAATTCTTTCCAATGCGCTAGTATTTACCCATTGTTTAAGATACGCAGACGCGTTAGGATCTGATGGTTTAAGTCCACCCTCGCTTAAAACACTAGCTGCAAACCTTGGTTCCTTCAACATTTCTGTGTAACTGGTTAAAGCGTTATCGTAAGCATCTATAGGACTCCGGTATTCCCTAGCTCCAGAGCCACCTTTTGCTGCGGCAATATCCCTGCGTAATTGAGCATCTCTTTCTGCGGCTTTTTCTGAGAACACCTGTTCAATAGCCATACTTGTGATTGAATCATCACGTTTACGGTCAGCGGCTCGATCACTTTTCATCACCTTAGATCCCTCAAGCAGTCCGTTGGCAATGTTTGATAGTGCACTAGGGCTTTCACCCGCCGCGATAGCAAAACCTATCATGGCTAGATTGTGCCATTTCTCCTCATCCGCGTCCTTGTCGTCACCTCCAAGGAACTCTTTGAACATGTCTTGATATGCTTTGACCCGCTGTTTCGTGGACATGTTGTCTACGTTCTTGATTCCAAAACCAGACAGAACTGTTTCGGATGTATCTTTGGATCGTTTATCAGGGGAAGAATTAGGATTTGTTGCAATAGCTTCAACTTGAACTAACGCATTAGGTTGCGCTATCCCTGCTTCTCTGTTGGCAGCGGCCTCTTCGTCACCATCGTCACCACCGCTAAATATTTCTTTAAATCTAGTTATAATCGGAGAGACATAAGGTTTTTTGTTTTTTTCTACGTCATTCTTCTTGAGTGAACCAGGTTGATCTATCCCTGCTTCTCTTGCGTCAGCAGTCTCTTCTGCATCGTTTCCTGAAACAGCCTTTTTAATTCTGGTTATAATCGGAGAGACATAAGGTTTCTTCTCTTGCGAAGTTGCCGTTCCCGTTTCTGAAACTGGGGCTGCTTTTTTATAATTACTAAGACCACCAGCAGCAACTATGTTTTTAATATTTAACCCCAACCTACCAACGTCATCCAAAAGAGTCCCAGGTTTATCTTCTATGGTGCTTGGGGATTTTAACTCTCCACTGTCTATCATAGATTGCATTATAGTTTTAGGCGGCAATAGTTGATTAGCCAGTTGAGAATCTAAATCTTCCATTTGATTAGTGGCGATCAATGCTTCTAAAGAAGCGTTGGCTTTTTCTTTGCCCGTTAACCCATCAGCGCGATCCATGATTGATTGTAATGCCATGTCTTGTGTTGTAGACCCCATCTCATTATCTATTGATTCCGTTATAGCTTTCCCTGCTTCTAGCGCAGCGTTGGGGTCTATCTCGTATGTTTCTGAAGGACCAGGTATATTAGCCCCCGGCACAACAGATGATCCAGATTGAATCATATCTGCTAACTGTTTCGCGTTAGGAGTATCCGCTCCTCTGATTTGAACAGGAGCCGCTGAAAGAATACCACCACTTTGATCCATAGTGTATTCTGGAGCAATAGGTTGTTGCGTCAGTGTTTCTTGGACACCGGGTAAAGCGATTATATCTTGAATCAAAGCAGCCTGAACAGTGTTTCGCGGGTCAAGCGGAACTGTACCATCTCGCGGAACAACTCGACCATCAGAATACACATCGTAAATAAAACCTGATTTATTTACGGTCTTTACTTTTTGTGCGGTAGGAGATCCAACCTGTCCACCGGGAGCAAACATTTGCGCTGCTTGCATAAGCTCTGGAGATGATGTCATTATACCGCCCATGTTCGCCAGTCTTTGACGAGCATCCCGATTAGCAAACATTTTGCGGTTCATTACATTCATGTTTAAGTCCTTTACTGAAAGGTTTTACCGAGACTATATAGCCCCATACCGAGACCACCAATCTGTGACAACATGCTAGGATCTGGAGACTGCTGCGATGTAAACGTACTCTGAGACGTTGGCATACCCTGGAATATATCTGAGTAAAATCCAAGTTGTTGATACGGCTGCATGACATTCTGATACTGTGTCTGTCTTGCCGCGTCCAGTTCTCTCTGACGCTGCTGCTGTTCCTGACCACCAACAGAAGAAAGTAGATTAATGTCGTTCATATTCATGCCTTGGAACGCCTCACCAAGTTTGGCCTGTTGCATACCCAAGCTACCCAGTCCTTGTGAAGCTGCTTGACCCCTCGAAAGTTGTTGATTAGCAAGGGCACTTGCTCTTTGAAACTGATCTGCGCCGCCCACTTGTGCCCTTTGTAATTGATCTGACCCTGCGAGTTGTGCTCTTTGTAACTGCTGTTGCTGTGCCTGAGCAAAACCTTGCTGTCTTAACCCAGCCGATGTTCGAGCCTGTTGATCCAAGATGTTGCGTCCGATCTCCGCTCGTTCAATGCCCTCACGAGATCCACCAAAGGCCCCTGCTCCAACGGCACGAGACGCCGCTTGATTCTGTTGCATCTGCCCAGCGCGGTTTATGTCCTGCATAGACTGATCAACAACAGCCTGATTATATGGATTCATGTATTGTTGATAGGCTGTAGGATCTTGAAATTGTTGTCGGTAAGTATTGTCTGCAAGTTGTTGTCGGTAGGTGTCATCACCTATACCTTGATACGCCGCTGGATCTAATAAACCTTCTGTTGCGGCAATCCCCGCAGCAGTGGCCTTTTCCCCAGCCTGTAACATAGGCATATATGAGCCAATGCCTTGTGTCGCTAAGTTGGTAGCTTGCTGTTGTATAGGTGTACGACCAGCCGTCTGATAAGAAGGAAGTGTGTATGATTGCTTGCCCAGAGCCTGTGCCCGTTGCATAATCTCTTGTAGATATTTTTTCTGGTATTCGGGTAAGTCCGATATCTGTGTGGTTGTTGTTTCTGCCATAGTCTTACCCTTCTATGCTTTATTAGCTTCAG
>Ga0209535_1003488_pt1 | contig 9997 bp, 14 predicted proteins | sample LinPmetageLP28_FD_184041 | JGI IMG/M metagenome (GOLD analysis project Ga0209535, IMG submission 184041) | Marine viral communities from the Pacific Ocean - LP-28 (SPAdes) (version 2) | ecosystem: Environmental > Aquatic > Marine > Oceanic | place: Pacific Ocean | collected 2009-08-22
TTCTACTATGTCAGTCACTGGTTTACTTGCTCCTCCTCGCATTAGACTACTTAAAGAGGAACATGACTCTGAGATCAGTGTGGATGTCTCTAACGAGATTTGGAAGCTACTAGGTCAAAGTGTTCATACTATCCTTGAGAGAGCCAATGAGGGCAACGAGGACACCATTACAGAAGAAAGGATGTTCGCCAAGGTCAATGGTTGGACTATCAGTGGTCAGACAGATTCAATCTCATTAGGCACTAACACTTTAAAAGATTACAAAGTCACCTCTGTTTGGTCTGTAATCTCTGCAATGAAAGATGGGAAGATAGAGTGGGATCAACAGCTTAATTGCTACGATTGGTTGCTTCGACAGAACTACCCTGCAATTTCTATTGACCAGTTAAATATTATTACAATCAATCGAGACTGGAGCAAAAACCAAATGCTGAGAAGTGGAGATGACTATCCAAAATCACCAGTCAGCGTCATTCCTATTACCAAATGGAGTGAAGAAGAACAAGAAGAGTTTATCAAACAACGAGTTTCAATCCATCAAGATGCAGAAGCTGATTATCTAATCAGTAAGACATTGCCTTTGTGTAGTGATGCGGAAGTGTGGAGAAGAAAGGATACTTATCGAGTTATGAAAAAGGGTAGGAAATCTGCTCTGCGTGTTTTAGATACGCAAGAATTAGCTGATAAGTTTGTAGGTGGTCACGATGACAAGAAGATTCTAAACATAGAATTTCTCAAGGGAGAATGTATTCGATGTAAAGATTATTGTGATGTGGCTGAATTTTGTGATCAATATAAAAGGGAGAGCAATGGATAATAAAGTATTAGGAATACTAGAACAGTGTGAGGTGTTGCATGATTTTCAGAAACAGCAGATAGCTACTATTCTGATGGCATCGACTCTCGAATCAATAAGTTTATCGCAAGTTATAAAGGTGCTTGTAGATGATATGGCTAACAAACTAGATACTGAGGAGGTATAAAATGGCTGATAAAAAACTAACCTATGGCGAAGTGTGGGAAACACTATCCAAAGTGGATGTGTCAAAACACACTGAGGAGAAAATGAAACTAACTTATTTAAGTTGGTCAAGAATGTGGATGCTTCTATGTGAGAATTACCCACAAGCACAATATGAGTTTGTCGATTTCGATGGAGTGCCTTACAAGACTCTTCCTGATGGCACTGCTGAGGTTGTGACTAGAATTATGATTGATGACTTGGTAAGAGAAATGAGATTACCAGTAATGGACTATAAGAATAATCCAGTGGTCAATCCTCATGCTAGGCAAGTATCAGATAATGCGATGCGATGCTTGGTTAAATGTGTGGCGATGTTTGGATTAGGTATATCAGTCTTTACTGGTATGGCTGATGAAACTTTGCCTGATGAAACTAAAGATGAACAGCCTAAAGGCAAGAAAGCACCATCCAAGAAAGCTGAACCTGTAAAGGAAGAAGTTGTTGAGGAAGATGCTATGGGGTCTAAAGGTTGGGCAGATGCTTTTGTGCATGGATTTGTAGAAACACTAGCACTTTATACCACGAGGGATGAAGTTGTTAATGCCTATAAAACAAACAGCGAAGCAGTAGGAACTCTTAAAGATAAGTTTCCTAAGCATAAAGAAACTTTAGATGTGGCGATTCAAGATTTTATAAGTAAATTACCAAAGGAGGTAAACGATGACTGAGGAAAGGATGCAGAGTGATGGAGCGATCTTCACCAATAACTATAAAGACAACGAGAAACAGCCTGATTGGACAGGCAAGGTTGTCTTGGATAAGAACTTACTCAAGGCTTTGGTTGAGAAAGTAAAGAGTGGGCAAGAAGCAGAGATGCGTGTTGCTCTTTGGGATAGACAGTCTAAGAATGGCAACGATTATAAGTATGCTCGACTAGACATTCCACAGCCACAAAAGAAACCTGATGACTTTGTGGCAGACCCAAGACCAGTAGAGCCTGTAAACAAACCTGAGATTAGTGATGACGATATCCCTTTCTGAGGTCAAACCCTTGCATGGCAAAGAGTTGATACAGGAGATAGAAAATTCTATTGACCAGTATATATTTTTTGAGCTAATGAAGAACTACTCGGAATTGATCGAGCAGTTGAAACCAATCGTAGAGGGAAGTGGGTCAACCCAACATTCTCTCTTGATGGACTATATGTTTTTCAAGATGGAAGAACAGAGAGATGAATACCATAAAAACAATTTGGGGGTGTGATATGGAAGAAGTATTTAAGTATGACGATAACGAAACTTACGAAGCTAATTTCAGTACATGGTTTAGCATGAATACTCAAGAGAGAAGATTGCATAAAGAAGAACCATACTCTGAACAGATTGCCAAACGAGTATTCAACGAGATGCATGGTAGAAAAGCATTGAACAATGTTGAAGATCGGATAGGCAAATTCTTTTCTAAGGAGGAGTCATGAGTAAAGAGTATGAAGTAAAACTTATAGTGACAGAAACACACTATCTACAAATTGATGCAGATAGCAAAACTGAAGCAATGCAAAAAGCTAAAAACTATGGAGTTAATTCTATGGATGCAGATGACACTGATGTTGAATCAGTAAATGCATGGGAAATAGAAGAAGTGAATGGTCAATGGGTAGAGGTTAAAAACTAATGGATGAGCAAGTAGAATCGTGGATGCATCAGATTAGAACTCTTGCACCATTGATAGAGAAAACTGAATACTTAGTCTTTAAGAATGAAGCTGATGTAAAACAGTTGTTAGCTACTCTCAAACTCAAGGCACTGGCTGATGGGATGAAAACTACTTCTGCTCAAGATACTTGGGCAGAAGCACAGGATGAAGTCTATAACGCTAGATTAAGAGTAGGCGAAGCCAAAGGTGGCTTGTCTGCTCTCAAGGTGCAGTTAAGAGCATTAGAGGTAGGCTTTGAGGAATGGCGAACTAAGATGGTCAACGCTAGAGAAGAACGCAAGAGATATGGTGCATGAACAAAAAAGCTAGAGACTTCTATGCTTGGCTTAATGCTTGTCCTTTTAAGATATGGAAGATTCAGTATGATTCTTTTGGTAAGACTACTGTAAGTTTTATATGGGATGAAGATGTCGAAGGGTAGCAAGAGGAGACCTGAAAAGGGAACGCAGTATCAAGACAATTGGGAAAGGATATTTGGTAAAAAAGATGGCAGTAAAAGGAAGAAACCCAAACGCTAAAGAGAAGAGACATATGGATGCAGTATCACAGATAGGTTGTATTGTTTGCCTTAACAAAGGCTTCCTTAATCATGCTGTAGAAATTCACCATGTTTATGGCAAGACTAAATTAAATGCACATATGCATATATTACCTTTATGTTTTGACCATCATCGTGGTGGTAAAGATGCTGAACCTATTATCAGTAGGCATCCTTGGAAGAAGAGGTTTGAGATAGCCTATGGAACTGAACAAGAATTATTAGATCAAGTGAATGGTATAGTGGAGAACACATGAAAGACTTTAAGACTCAATCAAAGATAGAAAAGGTGGTTGTTCATCCAATCTTTACTTTTGAATTTGATCATATGCCTAGTGACCAAGAAATTAAAGAAGAACTACTTAAGTATATAAAAGAAAAGAACATTGCTTATTCTGTAAAGGTGTCTTATGAACAGTCTTAAATCAATCATACTAGAAACAACAGATGGAGACTTCCAAGTTGATACCCATTTTGTTAAAGCTAAATCCTTTACTGGTGTTGAACGCAAGTTTAAAGACCAACATATCGTAGCCATATTAAGGGTAGATGAAGATCAATTTATGGTTTTTGTGGAGATAGAATGACGACAGGAAGTGTCGCTGCAATAAAATATATTTTACCAGTCAATAGAATATGACCTTCGTGACCTTACCCCTTGAAGTTTACTACTCTGAAAAGAAGAAGTTTATCCTGAACCTAAATAATTATCGCAATGCTCATTACAGAGTTTTATCTATTGCAAAGAAAGTATATACAGAAAACCTAGTAGAAAGGATTAAAGACTACTCTAGGTTTGATGACCCTGTTTCCTTAGAGTATGTCTACTATGCCAAAAGCAATCGAAGATTAGATGTGAGTAATCCTTGTTCTATTATAGACAAGTTTACTTGCGATGCTTTGGTCAAGGCTGAGATCATAGAGGATGATAGTTTTAAACAGATTAAAAAGGTGTCGTATGTATTTGGGGGTGTAGATAAACATAACCCTAGATGTGAACTTACGATTAAATGTTTTCCATTAGTGAGGAGTAAAGATGGATAGAGATGAAGTGACTTACGATGAAGTGACTGAGTGGACAAAGAGTATTGGCAGAGAAGAGTTGGTGCAGATCATCACTGATATTGCTAACAAGTATTACTTGCCTAGAACTTTGGTAAGAGATATTAAGAATACTGAATACACCAATCCTGATGGTAATCCTAGTGGTTTTAAAATGGCAGGATGGTTAGAAAAATTAATGGAGGAAGATAATGTCGATGATGATAGAACAGCTTGAACAAAAGCTACAAGAAAGGAAAGAGGCTTGGTGGGAGTGGCACAAGAAGAACCCTCAAGTATGGAATAAGTTTGAGGAATATACGCTAGAAGCTATTAAGACTGGCAGAAAGCATTACTCTCATTGGGCAATCATTAATCGCATTAGGTGGAACAGGGAGATAGAAACCAATGGGGGGGAGTTCAAGATCAGTAATGATTACATCAGCTTCTATGCTCGTCTGTTTCATGCTCGTCATCCTGATCACAATGACTTCTTTAGATTAAAGCAATTCAAGGAAGAGAAAATCATAGAAAAGTTAAAGAGTGTGGATGAAAACATTGATCGAATGTCAGACAAAATAGTTGATCTAAGCAACGCAGTTGAGAGAGTGAACCAGAAATCGCAGCTTCTGGCAGCTCAGAAAAATATATTATTTACTGGTAAGAGATAAGCTATCGCAGGATGACACCCACTGTATCAGGTGGGATATCTGCTTTTTGTCTTAGTTCAGGAATCATTGCCAGTCTTTTATCTCTTTCTATTTGCAAGTCTAATAACATATCACTTCTAACATTTGCATTGATATCTGATCTGTTGAGAATCCTATCTCTTCTTTTTCTCCAATTCCTCATGTATCTTTCTATGGCTCTGACCTGACCTTTTGCATTTAACAGTCCTTGTACTTGGTTTCTATAAGCGTAGAGTTCATCCATTCTGCCATCTTCTCTGAGAGAGTTCATGGTAGTCACAGCAGTATTAACCTCTTCTCTTAGTTTATAGAATTGTTGTTGCAGTCCTCCCATCCTTTCTTGATCGCCAACAAACCTACCAACAACAGGAATTTGTTTGATGTTAGGTGGCATGAGAGGTGTGCCAGTCACTGACCTTGCAAGAGCATCAGTGATAGTCAAGGCATAACCTCCTAGCGTTCCTGTGTAGCCTTTAAAGATGTACTCAAGTTTGATTGGGGATATGTTAAATTGTTCTCCTATTAGTCTAAACAATTCATTAGTTGACTCTCTTGTTTGATAGGCAGGTTTTTCTTTTTCCATAAAGTAAGGCACTATTTCTGAGTTAGTAAATGAGGCTCTATTAGTGACTGCTTCAAAGATAGGTTTGATTGCTTGTATGCTTACATCTCCACCTAAAAATGGTATATCAGCAGATGTGCTTAATTGTCTAGATACTGATTCTTTAAAATCTGTAATTGAAGTTTCAGAAAATGCATCTTCTCCACTAATTAAATCAAAAAATCTTTCAGGTATGGCTTTACCTAACATACCTATTTCAAATGGAATTGGTATATAAATAACATTGCCACCACCTATAGGAATGATCCAATTGTCATCTCTTTTTTCTAGCTTTTCTGCTTTATATTCATCAGTATCACTAACCAAAGCGTAATACAAAGCAGTTGTACCAATTAACACAGCCATTCTGCTTAATGCTCTACGCATAATCATGCCTTGTAAATCTTCTAATGAACCACCCTCTTGCAATTTATCTTGTGCAGAATATTTACCAGTAAATGATCTATACAAAACATCTAGACCTTGAACTCTTGCATTTAAAAAAGGAATTGCAGTAGTTAATATTTTAAAAGATGTTGATTGTCCACGCCTTCCAAAGTTAATTATTTCTAATCCTTGATAAGCTGCTTCAGATTGAGCCTGAGCTTCTGTGTAATATTTTCCTGTGACTGGATCAATAGATTTTTTTAATTTTTTATAGACTGCATCTGCTACAGCTTTTCTAGTTGCTCCATCAGATTTAGTTGTTAAGTGACCCAATCCATCCCATAGTTTATAAAATGCTACATCAGGTCTCATACCATTATTTGTTGAGAGTCCAGCTCTTCTTCTTGCTCTGTTTAAGAAATCTTTTACATCACCTTCGTCATTAGCAAAGTCATATCCACCTATAACTCCAAACTCTTCTAATGAACTTATGTCACCAAATAAATTTTTAAATGAATCTATTACTGGTGTAAATCCTTCACCTCCTAATGGTGCACCAGAGGTAACTGCTGCAGACAATGTATCTCTTAATACATTAACAAATACAAATCCAGGATCACGAGTTACTGTATCTCTTAATAATCCTGCAGGCATTGCAATAGCTTTCATAATTCCATCTACTTTAATACCACCTATAGATTGCATAGCCATAAATAAATCTATGTCTGCAATTTGATAATGTTTTTTATTTCCGTTTTCAAAAACAAATACACTATTTATTCCTGCTAATTTATTTTTATCTGTAATAAGAGTTGCTTCTTTTATTCCTTTTTCAGGATTATTAAGTTGTTCAAAGTCTCTTATAAGTTTTCTCATGCCATCATTCTTCATAGCAGCAGTTAAAATAGATAAAGAGTTTCTTGCTATAGCTTCTATAGGATCAACATCAATTTTTTCTTCAGACCCTTTCATTGGCATATTTAAAGGGTTGTTAGGCAGTGAGCCACCTGCAATGGTAGGTGCAGTAATATTTGCATCATCTACCATAGTTCTAAAGAAAGGATAATAACTTGAATGTTCTATCCATTTTGCAGCTTGATCTGCATCTAACAATCCTTTTTCAGTAGCAAACTTTACTAATCCATTGTTCCATTTTTGATAGTTGTTATATGTTTCTACCACTACTGGATGTTCTTTTTCAATAATTTCAATAGATTTTAATTCTTTAGAAGTAATTGGAGAGGCTATTTCTTCTCCTCTTTCATTTAACTTTTTAACTCTTTTTAATTTAGCATATAAAGCAAACACACCTTCTAAGTCTATTTCAGGATCAGATTGAAGTGCTGATAGTATCTGCATTAATCCACCTGTAGAAGTATCGCCTTCAATTAATGGGTTATATCTTGTGTTAATTTCTAAATCAATAACTTTAGTCAAAGAAGGTAATTTCTCTATAACATCTACTGGTATGCCTTTTAATAACATTTGTTGAAAGACACCTCTTGATCTATCTGACATACGAATTGCAGCAATACTTGCTGTATCTGCAGTATTATTAGCTAGTCTTACTTCATCATTTTCTTCTGTGCCTTTAAGTATTCTTTTATCAAGAAGGTCTTTACTATCTATATAACTTTGTCTAAAAGTTTTAAATCTTTTTTTAATGCTGTTAATGGGGTCAGATGCAAAGTCAATTAACCTTGTAGCTTGTGATTGATTAGGTGTAGCAACTCCTACTGTATTTGCAGCTTCTTGTAAATTAGATGGCATAGCTCTAGAGAAAGTAGGTATGTCATCAGGTGCAGTCTTGAGTGGGTCTTGATTAAACTCTATAGCAGCTTCTAAGGCGATGTCTGAAGCGTTCATATTGTAAAAAGGTATATCACCCCTAGGTGTTTCTTTTGTTCTCTCTTCGGCTACCTTTACAGCTTCTCTTCTTTTGATGCTTTCATTAGAGTTGCCATCGCTAAAATTTCTAGATGCTCTACTAAACAATGGTACATCTTGAGGTGATAATTCTAGATATCCTAAATCTACAAGATTATCATAATGACCTTCTAATTGAGCATTATATCTAAGATCATTTCTTAAATTTGCTGGAACACTTTGTATTTGTTGAATTGAAAATAAAGCAGATTGTTTATCTTCATTATTTAATTTTTGTCTTTCTTGTATGCCATCTGGAAGAGTGGCTATTGCTAATGCTTGATTTATATTTTTATCATTAACAATGCTTGTTTCTTCAAGTAATTGAATTGCACCAATATTTTTTCTGTCTTGGTTAATGCTATTAAATTGTGGTAATAAATTTGTAATACCTAAATCATTTAAACTTGTAGCAGAGTATATATTTTCTTTTTGAGGTAATGCTTTTCCTGTAGGCTCAAACATAATAATTACTGGTGCATCAACAGCTCCATCTTTTTGTCCTAAAGCTAATCTATGCCTTCCTTCATGACCAGTAACTTTGCCATTTTCATTTATTGACAAATAAGGATATGCACCTACATATTGATTCATTCTTCTTGGTAACTTATTAAAAATTTTAGGATCAAATTTTGTATTAACTTGTCTACCTTCATCATTTCTTTCAACACCATAACCTACTGTATCTCCCATAACATCACTAGGAAAAGGACCTTCTTGTTTTAACCTTTCCATTGCTCGAACGCTATCAGTTGTTAGTAATAAAAAGTTATCTATAGGCATCCTTGTAACAAAAGGTAAATTTAAACGAGAAGTATTTTCAGTTTCATTTTCTGCCCATTCTTGAGTGTATTTTAGATTTTCTTTTGTTAAATCTAAATATGCAGGTGAGTCTTTAGTAGCTGCTCTACTAAATAAAGGTACATCTTCTTGTGTGCTTGTTGGAACACCATAACCAAAGTTATTTAATAGTTGACGATGAGTAGGATTTTTGTAAGTTTTTTTAGAAATTTTTCCATCGCCATACAAATCAAAATATGTATCTACTCTATCTCCTAATACATTATAAGTTTCATTAAGAACAGGATCGTTTCTTTTATATGCTGCTTCTATTTCACCTTCTGATTTAGGAGCATCTGGTATTACATTTAAACTTTCATAGTTATGATACTTTAACCATTGTTCAAGAGTTCGATCAGATACTCTTTCTCCTAATGGCATATCAAGTGGTGATCCATATTTTTCTGCAAAATATCCTGGTTCTGAATCTTCATATGCTCTACTAAATAAAGGCACTTGTTCTGGAGGTAGATTGTTTCTTTCTTCTACCAGTCTTGCTCTTTGTCCTTTAAGAACATCTATCTCATTAGACATTCTGTTGTAAGAAGCTGTGCCAAGGTATTGACTATCTTGTCGTAAAGTATTTTCTTTAATTTCTATTCGCCTATCAAGGTCAGCGATTCTATTATCTAACTCACCTCGTTTACTAATCCTTGAGAAGGTAGGCACATCTTGTCTAGCTAAATTAAGAGTAACGCCTTCATCTAATATAAGTTTGTTTTCGCCACGAACTCCATAGGTATAAGAACCATTTCTAAGAAGTCTATTCCATAGTGATTTTACTTCTGCAACAGCTTCTTTTTTATTTCTAGCCAATAAATCTATTGAACCAATAGAACTAGACTTAAGTGTTACACCATTAATTGTTTGTTCTGCTGGTGATTCTAGATTCCATGATCCATCATCAAACTTAAAAATTTGTAATTTAAAATCATTAAGTTCTCCATTGTGATAAACAACATCCATACTAACTTCTTCTGGTTTAGCTTTTATATATGTAAATGGTTTAGTTAAAATTACTTCTGTAGGTCTAGTAGCAAAAGGAATCTCTCCTTTTTTTGTTTCAGGTGGTGCTCTTGGTTCTGCAGTAACAACTTCTGTGCCACCAATAACATCAGCAGCATTATGTAAAAAAGCTGATAGCTCAGTATCTAATTTAGCTGGTAAATTTAAAATTGTTCTTATAGTTTCTACAAATTTAGACCATGCAGTTTTTTTACTGGTAAGTGGAATATTTTCTAAAAACTCTTGAAAGTTTCTATTAGTCATACCCCATGATATAAACTCAGAAGAA
>Ga0209535_1003489_pt1 | contig 9996 bp, 2 predicted proteins | sample LinPmetageLP28_FD_184041 | JGI IMG/M metagenome (GOLD analysis project Ga0209535, IMG submission 184041) | Marine viral communities from the Pacific Ocean - LP-28 (SPAdes) (version 2) | ecosystem: Environmental > Aquatic > Marine > Oceanic | place: Pacific Ocean | collected 2009-08-22
GATTTAGGTACTGAAGATGTTTTAGTAGAAATGTTTGACTCATCAACTAAAGAAACAGTTATAGGTCTTATTGAAAGAAAAACTTTTGCTGGAGCTGCAAGTACGTCAACAATAAGAATATCTTTTAGTGTTGTACCTGATAATGACATCGAAGTTATTATATCTTCAACTAGAGGTGCTACGGCTAAAACGGCGGTTTACGCATAATAGTTAAATAAAATTAAATGATAATAAAGTTACAGTACAATAAAACAGAGAAGACGCTCGAGGTATCTAACGATATCCCCGAGTGTTCTGTTGTTATAAATCCAAACGCTACAGTAGACAATGATAATGATTTATCAATAGAAATATCAGTAGATACTAGTTACCTAGCGGAAATACAATCAGAATTAGATGGCAGCGTTAACGAGTAGTCAATCAGGTAATTGGACTTCATCAACTACTTGGGGTGGTTCAACTCCAGCAGATGGTGATACATTTACTATTGCTCAAGGGCATAAGGTTACAGTTAACTCTGATCAAAGAGCTGGCGTTGGTTTTGGTGATATACTAGTTAGAGGTTGTTTACATTTTGCTACTAATGGTAAAATAAGAATGAACGGTAGGATCACTGTTCAAGGTAACGGTTCTACTGATTATACTAAAACAAACGGTGTATCTGCTCAAGATTTTACTGAAGGTGGTGGTTCTTCTGGGGCTTTACTTTCAGCAACAGGTAACAATATAACTTTAGAGTTTGAGGGCACTAACACTGATCAACACGGTATATGGATAGAAAACGTTACTTATTCTTCTTGGAAATTTATAGGTAGTGACAGTGTAACAACAACAGTTTTAGAAACCAACGCAAATGTGGAAGATTCTTATCTATCTGTTGACGACGCAACAGGCTTTGGTAGTGGTGATTGGGTAGCTATATATAACGCTGGCCAAGGCGATTATAGAGTTAGATCAGATGAAGGTTGTTGGATCCATGATGTTGACGCTTCAAACAATAGAATATACATAAAAAAATTCGTAGGCCCAAAAGCAGTAATTTCTTCTGTAAGCGGTGCTTCCTTAGTCGTTGATCACAGCGATATATTCAGAGTGGGCTACGTTATTATATTCGGAACAGGAAGCAATAGAAATGTTAGAACAATAACCGCTATAAACAATACCACAAAAACTTTAACGTTAAACTCAAATGTGTCTGGTACTATATCAAGTGGTACTGAGGTGTATGAAACTGGTTTAGACAAAAAACACCTAGCAAATCATACTGTTAGAAGAAATTCAGCTGTACTTACTAGTGCTGCGGCTGTAAACGATACAACTGTTACTATTAATAACGCAACAGATATAAGTGTTGGAGACACTATCAATATTGATGTTAATAACGATGTTGATACAAATTGGGATTACAATAGTGAATATTCAGTAACCGCTAAAAGTGGTAACACACTAACAGTTAGTCCAGCTATAGCAAACGTAAGAAAAATTGGTAGTTTAGTACAAAGATTAAATAGATCAATAGAGATAACAGGTGTTGACACTGACGTTAGAGCTTTTACTTACGTAGAATACTATACTGATTATAGTAGAGCTAGTACTAGAGAAATAGTGTTGAAAGATGTAATATGGAATCGTATGGGTGGTAACACTAATAACACTTTTTACCAACCTATGTGTTTTGTAGCTGGATATAATAGTAGATATAGAGATAATGACAATGCCACAGATTCTAGATACGACTGTCAAAGTAAGTATGAAAATTGTGTGAGTTTAAATATAAACAACAACCCTAGCTACGGTGGTTTAAGTACTAGACACCCACATAGCTTTGTGCATAGAAATTGTATACAGGTTAATTCTGGCCAAAGAGGTGGATTTCAATGGTCTTCACACCATGACATACAGTATGTCAATAACTATACTACCCGTAACTCTTACAACAGTTTACATAATGATGGTATGTATGAAGCAAACGAATGGGCTTACTTATACTTTACTAGATCTGATGATTACGGTATGATGTTGCATCATAACAGAGAAATGAACCCTGTGCATAACGTTATACTGTTAAACCATGAGCAAAGACCACTTTATATGTATTATCAAGCCCCTAACACAACATTTAAAAGATTTCATATAGATGGTTGGAGAAGTATACCGTATATTGGTATAGGTGGTGGTGATGTTGTGTTTCAAGACTCATACATACAAAACAAGTGGTATAAACAAGTTCCAGGTGTTTACGCTGGATATACAGATACTTTTGGTGTTGTTGACTCTAATGATTATTTTGGTAACGGTAGTGGTGATAGTAGAGCTAATAGTTATAGAGGTGGTGGAAATTGGATGATGGCTCAATATCAAAACTGGTGTTTTCAAGAAAATTTAAACGCTGTTGTTGAAAACTCTTATAATTTAAAATGGAATTTTGACGGTGGTAACATATGGAATGTTATTAACTTAAGATCAGAATATTATTTAGTAGGACAAGAATTATTCCACATACCAGCTAATACAGCTGTAACTATAAAAGGTGAGTTTAAAGGACAATCTGATGGAAGTTGGAGTTATCCTTATATATGTGCAAAACCACATACTAATAACGCTCTAGGTAGGTATCAGACAGCTTATACAGACCAAACGTCTTATGGTACTAGTTCTGATACAGATGTCAAGAAAAGTATGCTAAATGGATTTAAGGACGAAGTAAGGTTTGATGATGCTGTTGGTGTTTGGCAACAAAAAACATTAACAGTGGCAGCACAAAAATATGGCTACACCTTAATAACAGGGTACAGCTGGGACAGTGATAACCAAGAAGAAATAGGTTACATAAGAGATTTAAAAATTGTTTTTCCATCTCCACCTAAAATAAAAATGAAAGGGTCTAAAGGAATTGAGCTTAGTGTAAGTAGAAAAAGAATATCAGGAAGAATTTAAAAAAATAGAATATGTCAATACCGTTTTTAAGTGATATAATATTAAAAAAAGGAAGTAAGATACAGTTTACAACTGATGCTGGGGCTAATGCTGGTACTATCGATACTGATAGTAGTGGTAATTTAGTTTTTAATAATACAGCTGGAGATATACTTCTAGGTGATGGTGCGTCAGACGTTTATATTGGTGATGGTACTAACAATGTTGATATCATATTTGAACAGTCAGGTAGTATAAAAGGTGACGGTAGCGCGGTGACACTTACGTTAGGTGGTTCTAATACAACTTTAAATTTAGAAAACCCTAATATAAATGGTAATCTTAGCATAGGCGCTACAACAATAAATAACAAGCTTACGTTTACCACGGCAAACGGTTTTATATTATTTGACTACGAACCGTCAGGTGATACTGGTCAATACACAACAGAAGTACCTTTACTAAAAGTTGGTTTAGGATCTGCAGAATCAACAATACTTGCAAGATTAAGTGAATACAGAGCTGTTGTATTAGGTGCTGATGATACGGTTTGGTTACAAGCTGGTGACACTAGAAGCGTTATAACTTCTAATGTAAACTTATCAGCTGAGCAAGTGGTTATGTCAGCTGAAGGTGGTTTTATTGCTTATGGTTTTCCTAGTAATGATACATCTTGGGCAAATAGAGTAGAGTTTCAGTTTAGAACTGACAGTGGTACCGCTAGTGAAAACGGTCTATATATAGGTGACGCTGGCAGAACACAATTTATAGATTTAAGTAGAAACTTAAAAAATATTGGAACAATAGCTTCTGGAGCTATAACTTCTACAGATAAGCTTACTATAAATAAAACTTCAACACATGTAGATCAAGGTACTTTTAGCGCTACAAACGCACACTTAGATTTATATAATAACTGGGAGAGTAATACAGATCAAAAAGGATCTATAATAACATTTACAGATAATTACTATGGCGGTAGCAGTTATAACAAAACAACTAGAGCTGCGATAAAAGGTGGTACTGATACTGTTGGTAACACAGCTGATGGTTATTTAGAGTTCTATACAGACTCAGGAGGCGCTAACACGCCAAACCTAGCTCTTAGATTAGATAAAAATCAAACCGCAACATTTTCAAATCATGTTGATTTAACAGATGGTAAATATTTAATGTGGGGTGGAAACGCTATATTATATCACAACGGCACACAAACATATATAGGTGACAATAGTTCGTCAAGTGTATTAACATTAACAGGTGGTAATGCAACTTTTTCAGGTACCGTAACTGCTAATGGAACTACTCTTACAGGTGATCAAGATTTAAGTGGATATATGCCTAAATCAGGTGGAACATTTAGTGGTTCTGTTGAAGTAGGTTATCAAACAAATACTGGTACTAATGTTGGTACTACTTTTTTAGAACTTGATAATAACGTTGGAGGTGACATAAGCCAACAGCAAACATTTATAGACTTTAAGTTTACTGATACTAACGCCAACCACACGCCACAAGTACGTATAGGTGCTCAAGTTGGTCCTGATGCAAACGCAGATGCAATTTCAAAAGAAGGTGCAGGTTCATTTGTAGTGTACACAGCGCCTGTTGGAAGTGATGAGTCTGGAAACAGTACTGGTTTAGCAGAAGCTTTTAGAGTTAGTTATGATAAAAGTTCAACTTTTGCAGGGCCTGGAACTTTTGCAGGAGGAGTAACAGCAAAAGACACAACAATATCAACCGGTGCTACGGTTTCATTAGCAAATCAACCATCTTTACCTCTTAACGTTTCAAATGGTGGTGTAGGTGTTGATGGTAGGGTTTTTATAAACGTAAAACACGATTCAATAAATACAGCTAGTGCTCCCGGCGCTGGTTTACAAATGCAAGCTGGTGCTGTAACATCAGGAACAGCATCATACTTTAGCTCTCAAATATTTTTGCAATCCGCAGGTCAATCTAACTCTACAATACACTCTGCTCCAAAAGACATAAAATTTTACGTAGATAATCACGATACAGCTGCTGGCGCTGGTACTAGTTATTCTGCTTTTGGTGATTTAGCTCTTACTTTAGGTGAAGGTGCAAACGCAACTTTTGCAGGTAATATAAATTTGTCTGGTAATATTTCTAACAGTGCAGGTGCTTTAATAATACAAAATAATGCTGGCGCTCAACTTGAGATTAAATCAAACCAAGGCGTGAGGTTATATATTGATAAAAACAACGATGATACTATTCGTAATTTTGAAATACTTGCCAACACAGACACTTATAATGCTAATAATGTAGTTGCTACAGTTTCCCAACTTGGTAATGCAACTTTTGCAGGGACAGTAACTGCTAACGGAACTACTCTTACAGGTAATCAAGATTTAAGTGGTTTAGCTCCAAAAGCAAGTCCAACATTCACAGGTGTACCAGCTGCTCCTACAGCAAGTGCTGGAACAAACACAACTCAATTAGCAACAACTGCTTTTGTTAGCACAGCTGTATCAAATTTAGTTGATGGCTCGCCAGCTCTTTTAAACACGCTAGATGAATTAGCCGCTGCAATAGGTGATGACGCTGAGTTCTCTGCGACTGTAACAACAGCTCTAGGAAATAGAGTTAGAGTTGATACTGCAAGCCAAGGTTTAACAGCTGTTCAATCATCAAACGCTAGAACAAATATAGGAGCTCAAGCTGCTGGAAGCTATATAACTGGAACAGGAAGTTTATCAGCACAAGATCTTACTGACATAGGTAACCTATCTGGATCTAACACAGGTGATAATTCAGCAAATACACATAGTTCTTTATTTATTGACCGAGGTAGTTTAGATGTTACCACAGCTTCTGGTGGTAGTAATAGCAATCCATTTGATAACGCACATACTGAGACTAAAATATCAGAAAATGGAATGCGAACAATTTCCTACACTGGTGCGAGTGCTTTCTTATATACTTATGCAAATGGGGGTAGCGCTAGTGTTGTTCAACATGGGGCTCATTACAATGGTGATGATTTCTACATGAGAGTTAGGACTGATGGCTCAAACTGGAAAGATTGGAGAAAACTACATCACGATAACTATCACCCTAACGCAGATAAATGGACAACAGCTAGAACTCTCTCGCTTACTGGAGAAGTAACGGGTTCAGTTTCATGGGACGGCTCTGGTAACGCATCATTAGCTACAACACTTAACAATGGCTCTCTTGATGATCAATATGTTACCGTAGGTTCAAGACACTCAGGAGATGGTTCAGCGCTATCAGCAGCAAGTAGAGCAAGTATTAGAATATGGGATGTTTCTGAGGCATCTGACGATCCAACAGGTGCTAGTGATGGTTTAGTGCTAACGGCTGGATGGGATAGTAATGATTGGGCTGTTCAACAATATCACGACTTTCATAGTAATGATTTATATTTAAGGTCAAAACAAAGTGGAACGTGGATGGCAACATGGGATAGAGTATTTCACGATACTTATCACCCTAATGCTGACACGCTTACAACAGCTAGAACGTTAACTATAGGTAGTACAGGTAAAACATTTAATGGAGGTGCGAATGTGTCGTGGACGTTAGCCGAAATAGGTGCTCAAGCTGCTGGGAGTTATGCTGCCTCTTCTCACAATCACGCTGCTAGTGATATAAACTCAGGTACTCTTGCAAATGCTAGAATATCTTCAAGCAGTATAACACAACACGAGGACGATATTAACCATAACGCGTTAACTAACTTTGTAGCTGCCGAACACATAGATTGGTCAGCAGAAAATGCTGGCACTATTCACACTAGTAACTATATAGAAAATGTTACTCAAACATCTGTAACTGGTAACGCGGGAACTGTAACTATAAATTCAGACTTCAGTGGTACATACCCTTTATTAGTTGAGGTTCCGTCTAGTGGAATAATATACAACAATCCAAGTATAACATATAATGGAACTACAGATACTCTTACTGCTCCAAACTTTTCAGGTGCTTTATCAGGTAACGCTACAAGCGCTTCCAGTGTTACAAATGGATTTTATACTACAGGTAATCAAACAGCTTCTGGAACTAAAACTTTTTCTGGAGTATTAGATGTATCTGGTACTGCTAAAAACGTATTATCACAAAGTTACGTAGAGATTTATATTTACGGAGATGATGATACATACTACCCAGTAACAATAGGTGGTGCAAGTAGTCATTATGGCTATCAAAAATATCACGTATCAAGAAGATACAACTGGACAGCTCCATCAACGTGGAATACATCAACACACCAAGGTGCTTTAACTTTAACATGGGAACACTCAAGTGATACTGCTTGGGGTGGAAATGATAAAGAATGGAGAGTTATACAATTTGATGAAGTTTACTCAAATGTTTGTAATGGACTAACATTACCTGTGACTGAAGGAATGGTTGTTTGGCTAAGAGGTGGTGGAACTGGAGGTGCTAGGTATAGAGTGTCAACACCACAGGGAGCAGGAGCAACTGTTAAAATATATGACAACAAAACAAGTGGTGGTAGTGGTGGTGGAACACACGTTGCTTCAACAACTTTCACTGCTGGTAATGGTACTACGTATTCGGCGGAAAGTTATAGTTCAACTAGCGTAGATAGTAGAATAAAAGAATACTGGCCAGTAAGAGGTAAAACAAAACACTACAGAGGACAGCACGAAATTTTCGCGGCTATTGATGAAGATAACTTTGCAAGTGATTCTGCCACTAGAGTACCAACTCAACAATCTACTAAAGCTTATATAGCAACACAGATTCAAGCGAATACTGATACTCAAGATTTAAGTATATCAGGAAGAGTAATAAGTTTAACAAACGGTGGTAGTGTTACGGTACCAGAAACAACTATTCCTACGATACCATCAGGTAATGCAATTATAGACTGGACAATAGAAAACGCTGGAACAATACACTCTAGTAACTATGTAGATAATGATACAGTAACTGGTAATGGTGCTGCAAATAAATTAGCATTTTGGACAAGTGCGGGTGTAGTTGATCACGACGATTATCTATCGTGGGACAATTCAAATAATAGACTAGGTATTAACAAAACAGACCCAAGCCACACGTTAGAGGTGCTTTCTGGAAATAGCGCAGGTTCAGCTAACACGGTTAAAATACAACACACAAGAAATGATTCTAATGTAGCTACTCAAGCGTTAAAAATTGACGCTAATTTTAGCGGATCAGATACAACCTCAGCAGATGTAGTTCATGCTGGTTTGTATATTGATTTAGATTCTAGTATGGATGGTGACTCTGCTAACGAAGTAAGAAGTTATGGTATTCACGTAGACGCAAGAACTTCTGGGTTTAACGATCAATTAAGAGGTGGTTATTTTTATGTTGAAAGCAACAATACAACAGAAAAAACAGGTGAACTTACAGGTGTTCATGGTAGCGCTGTACATGATTCAAACTCTACAAATGGTGGTGTTAGTCATATGATGGGTGTTAAAGGTACTGTACAAGTTACAGACAATGGAGATGTAGACAATTCTTATGGTGTTTATGGACTAGTAACAGTACCAAACTCTAGATTATCTAATGTAGATGCTTTGCATGGTTTGTATGGTGAAATACAAATTGATGAAGAATCAACTTTAAACTATGGCAACATGTATGGTTGTAGAGTTGTTATTGATAATAATGAAGGCAGTGCGCCTGTAACATCAAATCAATATTTATTTTATGGTGATTATCAAGGAACTGAAGATGTCGATTCTTTTGGTATTTACTGTGAGGGAAGCAGAAATACTTTAACAGGTACTCTTGCCTCTGGAGCTATAACTTCAACTGGAAAAATAAGTGGTACAGAATTAGAAGGTACAAGTCTAGACATAAACGGTGACGGTGATATATCGGGTACTTTAGTTGCCGGTGTTGTTACTGCAAGTACAGTAGAAGCTGGTACATTAAAGGTTAACGCTGTAAATCAAAATCACGAGAGCAAGTATTCAGCTCCAAATTATTATGTTTCTTTTGATAGAACTTCTTCCTCTGACCAGTATTTTAAAATAATTTCAAATAGTGGTGCTCCAAAAAGAATAAAATTAAATATAACCTCTAGTGGTGATAACACAAACACGTTAGATACGTACTACATATCACAGTCTGGTTATGGTATGCAAACGCATATATATAGGCTTCCAGGTAGTAAGTATAACACGTCTAAATTAGTGAGTGTTATATGCACTAATCCAACAAGTAGCACTCAAGAGGTTTGGATTAAATTATTGGGAATGACTAGTGGTACTGGAACAACATCAATTACTGCTAACGTACAAATTAGTAGTTCTTCAGTAATACTAAATACAGCTACAACTACAAAACCTACATTAACAACTGGTGATAGCGAACTAGATGTAAGTGTTACCGATAGAAATGTTTTTACTACAATGTCTTCTGGAGGGGCTAAATTTGGAGGTTCAGTAAGTATATCAGGAGACTTAGCTATTTCAGGAACAGTTGATGGTGTAGATATATCAGCTTTACCAACATCATTTTTAGCTTTAGGTACTACATCAACTACAGCTTTAGCAGGTAATACAACAATACCATCAGGTAACGCGATTATCGACTGGACTACAGACCAAGGATCAACAAATATACATGCTGGAAATTATAATAACACTTCGGTATATTCGACTAACGCGGAAGTTGTACAAGCTGTTGTAGAAAGCACTAGTATAAGTGCAAATGATAAAACCACTATAAGATCTAATATAGGTGCTCAAGTAGCTGGCACTTATTCAACAGCTACTGGCGTTGCGAATAACGCTGACGTGACACCATCTTGGGTTCCAGCGAGTAATCCAAATTATTTAACTAGTCTAAGTGGAGCTGTAATAACTAGTGGCGCTCAAACAATAGCTGGTGCTAAAACATTTAGCAGCCCAATTGTTGGTGAGATTAAAATTAAAGATACTAGAAACTCTGGTCAAGTTACTCCAGCTAACTTTACAGACAATGCTGTTTCGTTTAGCTTTACAGATGACTTTAGTAATTTAGGATCTTGGTACAGTGGTATGACAATGAAAGGTTGGAGTGGAAATTACGCTGCTTGGCAAC
>Ga0209535_1003490_pt1 | contig 9990 bp, 9 predicted proteins | sample LinPmetageLP28_FD_184041 | JGI IMG/M metagenome (GOLD analysis project Ga0209535, IMG submission 184041) | Marine viral communities from the Pacific Ocean - LP-28 (SPAdes) (version 2) | ecosystem: Environmental > Aquatic > Marine > Oceanic | place: Pacific Ocean | collected 2009-08-22
TATATAAAACTGTCATTTCAGTCATTTATAATATAACTTACTTATTATTAGTATATTATATTTTTATAACTGTCATTAAAAGAGTCATTAAAATGACTAATATATAGTAATAAAGAGAATATATTAAGCTGATGCCCAATTATAGAGATATTTCTGAAAGCCAATAAAAGTCTCACGAATTGTTGTTGGGCTTCCTAAAACTTTTTTTGCGTCAGCAATTGTATTGTATTTAAGTTCAATAAGTGGTTTTAATTTATCGTCTGAAAGTTCACTAACACCTTTTTTAACGTACTGCTCTAATACGAAATTCAAGAAATCTTGTTGATTAGAATCATAAGAATCCAAATGGATTTTAGCATAAGACCTACGCTCAAGCCTTGGTATTAAATCGCTGTGAAATGCCACGTAAGAAAGTACATCAAATAAGTCACTGTCTTCACCATTAACAAGCTTTCTTAACTCCTCTAATTGGCCTTGAGAATAACCTGCTTCTGAAAGTGACTCAAGCAATTTTTCTCTTGTATCAGGGATACTCCAAATTTTAACAAGCTGCTCTTCAGATTTGAAAAATCTTGGAATATCTCCAAAAAGACTTTTAATAAAGTCATCATAAGATATTGGTTTACCCTCTGGACTCCAAAAAGTGGTTTTAACCATTGAATCTATTTCTCTAACTGTGCTGTCAGCAAGCGTGATCTTGATCATTTTCTTAACTGGCTCATCTTCATCAAGATCATCTAAAACAACATCAGTTTTTTCTTTTAATTCAGATGGTTTAGGTAGCTTTCTTTCAACAGGCTCTTCAGGAGGCAATGGTGGACCATCCCACTCAGGGTCTTGGAAGTGATCATGAGCCTCAACAAAGTCGAATATTGTGAAATGGTCTTTACCATCAAATAAACGAGTTCCTCTTCCAACAATCTGCTTAAACTCTATCATCGAGTTTACTGGCCTCATCAAGACAATATTTCTAATTTCAGGAGCGTCAACTCCAGTACTTAATTTTTGAGATGTTGTTAGCACCGTTGGAATGCTTTTCTCATTATCTTGAAAATCTCTTAAATGACGTTCACCAAGAGCACCATCATTAGCAGTTACTCTATGGCAGTAATTGGGGTTATTACTTTCGCTGTGTTGGTTTATTAAATCTCTTACTGCGGCAGCATGTATCTGTGTTGCACAAAAAACGAGTGTCTTTTGCTTTTGATTTATCATGCTTAAAAATAACTTAACCCTATATTCTTCTCTCTCTTTAATTTCTATAATTCTATTAAAGTCCTTCTCTGTGTACTCTCTTCCTTCCTCAATCTCTCCAGACTCTACATCGTCTCCAACTGTATGAACATACGCATCAATAGTGGTGCTAATTTCTTTTACTTTAAAGGGCGTAAGAAAACCATCATTTATACCCTCTTTTAATGAGTAAATTGAAACTGGGTCACCAAAATAAGCATATGTATCTCCATTTTTTTTTCTCTTTGGAGTTGCGGTTAAGCCAAGCTGAACAGCCGGTTCAAAATAATCCATGATAGCTCTCCATGAGCTTTCATCTTTAGCACCTCCTCTATGACACTCATCAATAATGATAAAATCAAAGTAATCTCTTGGATACTGACCAAAATAAGGAGAATCATCAGGCCCACTCATAAATGACTGGAAAATGGAAAAGAATACACTTCCATTTTTAGGAACACTTCCTTTCTTCTTAATATCAGATGGTTTAATTCTAATTAAAGCATCATCATCAAAGGCTCCAAAGGAATTAAAAGCTTGGTCAGCTAAAATATTTCTATCAGCTAAAAACAAAATCCTTGGCAGTCTACTTCCTGGAGATATTATATTCCATTTAGAATTAAACAGTTTCCATGCTATTTGAAAAGCAACCGCTGTTTTACCAGTACCAGTAGCAAGAGTTAGTAACATTCTTTTCTTACCAGCAGATATGGCCTCTAATACGGATGTGATCGCATTTTCTTGATAGTATCTTGGTTGCCACTTTCCACCCTTAGATTCAAAAGGAACAGCATCAAACTTATCTTGCTGTGGATTTTCTTTGGGAAAAGTCATTTTCCATAACTCATCAGGTGTTGGGTAAGAAGAGATATCTCCTTCTTTACCAGTATTCATATCCACCTGATATATTTTCAAACCATTAGTAGCATATGTAAATCGCACGTTTAATCTTTGAGCGTAGTCTTTTGCTTGAGACAGACCCTCAGTATAGTGAAGATCTCTTTTTTTGGCCTCTATCACAGCCAATCTTCTTCCTTTGTAGTAAAGAACATAATCAGCTTTTAGTGGCTGACTTTTTCTTCCCTGACCAAGCAAACGACCCTGAGAAATACCAACCTCTTTACGCACACGAGAACCTTCAATATTACCCCAGCCAGCTTTTTTTAAAGCAGGCTCTATATACTCATATGATGTTTGCGCTTCATTCATGCCGCAACGCTTTTATAAGTTAATTCTCCACTAAATGCTTTTTGAAGGATTGATTTTTTTAGTTCTTCTAAGTTTTTTAATTCTTGCTCGTATGATGCCAGAAGTGATTTGATATGGTTGTCAATTATATCTAAGGTTTCAACTATTTCTTTTTGTTTTTGTTTATCAAAGGGGTAAGAAATAACAAAAGATTCAATATCTGATTTTGTTATAGCCTGTCTCGTAGAGCCACCTTTTTCTCCAATTCCAAGCAAGAGTTTTTTATTATATTTTGAGGTAAGTGAATAATGAGCAAAGCTTGGAATAATTTTGTCATCTAATCTTATTATAGAAACATGTTGATTAACTCTTGCGGGAAGATATTCTTTTGGAATTATACAGCATCTTGCCACAGAAGCCCCCGTGATATTTAGCAGAATATCATCTTGCTCAACAGTAACATTATTAAGTTTTGCAGCTTGTTCATCGTCAATAAATGCCAGGTTTTTTTTCTTGAATCCAATGTCATGTACATTCATACTTCTAATTAATGAAACACCTGTTTCTTTATAAGAGGATTTACCTCCTCTTGGAGTTGCTCCACTACCAATTTTTGTTGTTACTTCTTTTAATTTATTTTTTTCCCAACCCTCACCAGTTTGAGAAAATATTTGATTGAGTTTTGACTGAAACAATTCTTTAGCATTTTCAATATTCTTTTCAATATTGGCTTTGGCTTTATCAATGGATTCAAAAGCCTGGTCTAAGATTTCTACAATTTCTTTTTGTTCTTCAATTGGTGGAATTGGGATTTCAATAAGCCCAAGATTTTTTCTACTTATTCTACTTCTTGTAGTTCCCGTGACTCTTTGTTTAACATCACTTAAGTAATTATTTGACATTTGATAAAATCTCAAATACTCCGGCAACAAATATTTTTTTGTTCTTATAATTGTACAATCAACTCCGGTAATCATCTTGGTGTCTAAATCTGGTATAATACACGACTTTCCAACCGGATCAGGAAGTCGAGAAACCAATAAGTCTCCCTCAATTACCTCAGTACATTTAAGCTTTTTGAAAGTTTCTTCTGAGATAAAACGAGCTTTGTCCTGCTTATTTTTAAAACATCCAAACCCAATATTACCTGTTTGAACTAAACGAATACCCTCTAAAGATTGATCTTTTGTTTCAATCCAATCTCCATCAGCGAATACTTCAGATGTATCCTTCAATAATTCTATTTTCCAACTATCTCTCATAAAAAGTCTTTAATTGATTTAAGAATAACATTGGTTTGAGAATCGAGAACCTCCATTTCTTTTAATATCTCTTTAGGATCACGAAGCGGAGCCTCTTCTGGCAGGTTTGGATTCTTAACACTAAGATCATAAGTCTCTTCATTAACATCACCAGTCAAAATCATCCATGACTTTTCAGTTTCTGGTTTTGTTTTTTGAAGCTCGATAAACTCAGCTAAATCTTTATCATTCAATGGATTAGTTTTACCCATATTTCTACCTGGATCCATTTGATAAAACCAAGTATTTTTTGTGGGTTCACCTTTTTCGAAGAATAATATTACGGTTTTGACACCGGCACCTAAAAATGTACCAGAAGGCATGTCAAGAACGGTATGAAGATTACATGATTCTAAAAGCAATTGTCTAAGGCTAACTGATGCATTATCAGAATTACTTAAAAAAGTGTTTTTTATAACTACGGCAGCTCTTCCTCCAGCCTTAAGAGACTTGATAAAATGCTGCATAAATAAAAATGCAGTCTCACCAGTTTTTATATCAAAATTCTGCTGAACCTCAGCTCTTTCCTTTCCTCCAAATGGGGGATTGGCAAGTATAATATCATGTCTATCTTTTTCTTGGATATCTCTTATATTTTCGCCAAGAGTATTGACATGAGTGACATTAGGCGCTTCAATGCCATGTAGAATCATATTCATTACTCCAATAACATAAGCAAGATTCTTTTTCTCTTTGCCATAGAGCGTATTCTCTTGTAATTGAGTTAGGTTGTCTGTGGTCTTTTCCATCTTGTTAAAGATGTACTCATAAGCCTCGCAAAGGAATCCTGCAGAACCAAGTGCTGGGTCATAGATTGTTTCACCAATTTTTGGATCTAAAACCTTAATCATGGTTCGAATAAGCGGCCTTGGGGTGTAAAACTGGCCTCCGTTACGACCAGCATTACCCATATTTTTTATTTTGGTTTCATAAAGATGGCTCAGCTCATGTTTTTCTAATTCTGTACCAAATGGAAGACCATCTGCAAGTTGAACTATTTCTCTTAGGTTGTAACCACTTTGAATCTTGTTTTTAAGCTCAGAAAAGATTTCCCCCACTTTATATTCAAGTGATTGAGGGTCCTCAGCTTGGTATTTAAAGTTCGCTAAGTATGGAAAGAGTTTTTGGTCAACAAATTCAACTAAATCTGGTCCGGTAAGCACTATATGATGATCTACTTGACCGCCTTCGCCCTTAGGCATTGCCCATGAACTCCATCTGAATTCTTCTTTAATTAAAAATTTATAATTTTCACCTGATAGAGTAGCCTCGTCAGCCTTTTCCTTTTCAATTTCATCTAAATATCTTAAGAATAAAACCCATGAAGTTTGTGCGACATAATCTAATTCACTGTCAGCACCAGGGTCCTTGTAAAGGATGTCATCAATATTTTTAAATACCTTTTCAAACACACTTGCAAATTAAAAAACTGAATTTAAAAATCACTATTTAGGGACATATATGTGATAATATCAGTTTGAAACTGAGTGAGTCTAAATAAAACAACTATAATTTTAATTTATAAATAACTGTTTACCAGTTAATTAAGTTTGAATTTTGTTGTAATAACTCATTCTTTAGGGCTATACCACCATTCTGAGCAAAGGTTCTATAGGTTTCATATATTTGAGGTATGAAAAATGCATTATCAATAGTAAGTTTATTGGCAGTTGTAATAATTTTAGGAGCAGCATTAAATGGTTGTTCAGGAGATGATGTAATAACTCAGAATAATAACAACTCAGATACAACAACTTGCACCGAATGTATTGTTTGCAACGATTATGAAGTTGGAGAGACATTCTCAATTGATGGAGTCACCTACACGGTCGCAGACAGAGAAATGCTCGATGAAGCTTACGCTAAGAGTTACAAAATTGAAAATGGCATACAAGTTCTCGTCATAGGAGAAGATTTATCAAAATATTGTACATCCAAAGTGACTGATATGTCAGGTATGTTTTTTGCCATAACTCCTGCAGGATCACCCTTCAACCAAGATATAAGCAAATGGGATGTAAGTAATGTGACTGAGATGCAACATATGTTTCAATGGGCTTCATCCTTCAACCAAGACATTGGAAATTGGGATGTAAGTAATGTGACTGATATGTCAGTGATGTTTGATGGTGCTTCATCCTTCAATCAAGATATTGGTAATTGGGATGTAAGTAATGTGACCGATATGAGATATATGTTTTTGGGCGCTAATTCCTTCAATCAAGACATTGGAAATTGGGATGTAAGTAATGTGACTGATATGTCAGTGATGTTTGATGGTGCTTCATCCTTCAATCAGGATTTAACTAATTGGTGTGTATCCAAAATTGATAAAGAGCCTTTTAAATTTTCAACTGAAAGCGGACTGTCCCCCGAAAATCATCCCGTGTGGGGAACTTGTCCTTAGTAACCCCAAACCATAGGGCTATACCACCATTCTGAGCAAAGGCTCGATAGGTTTTATATATTTGTAGGTATGAAAAAGATATTGGGACTATTTAGCTGTATTGTGTTTATGTCAAGTTGTGTTACATACAGTGTTGTCAGAAACCCTTATGACTCAGACCAATCATTTAATGAAATTATAGACTCAAAATCAATTATCTTGATTTCAGATTCAGTCGTTTCTGACCCAATAGATGAGGTTATTATTTCTAAAGGTCACCCTAAGCTGATTAAAGATTTTAAGATTGAAAATGGCATTATAAGCGGTGTTATTGTTGAAATTCCTGAGCATATCTACGTTGAAAGTAAAGGGGACATAAATGCATATATTAAAAAAGAAAACCCTGATTTTAATAAATATTTTAGAGAGGGAAGGGCTTTAAAGGTAAATTTTGCAAAAAGAAAACTACGTGAAGCAAAAGAAGTGGTGTATCTATCTACACAAAAGAAATTAGGATATGGTCCCTTTACAATGCGATTATCAGATTTTGAGAATGGAACTGAGAGAACAGCAGCAACCTACGAAGTTAATTATCCTATAACTGTAGTGAAGAATTTTGGCGCACTTGGTCCTGTAGCTATAGTTTTCATAAGTGTTGCCATTGCTGCAGCAAGTGCACCTATTGGTTTCTAAAACCAAACCATATGGCTATACCACCATTCTGTACAAAGGTTGCAAAAAGGAAAGTCAATTATTAAAAACATGGATGTATAATTTTCAAAAAAATTGGTTCAAAAATTTTAGCTTTTTACTGTCAAAAAACTGTCAATTATGCAAAAAATCTATGCATTTTGCATAGATTTGAATTGAATAGATCACTGTTTTAGTGGAGAATACCGGATTCGAACCGGTGGCCTTTTGACTGCCAGTCAAACGCACCAACAAGGTATCATGTTGTATATCAGTGATTTATACAGTTGTAATTATAATAACTGTCAAATAACTGTCAAATGCATATTACCTATCCCAAAATATCCAAGGATATTAATAACAATTATTTTATAACCTTTTACGCAAATAATCGCCGAATTCGTCTTTATAGCTCTAAAAAAATTGGTAGAAATACTCATCCAAACAGATACAATGGAGAGGAGCAAATTGAAATGGCATATGTTTTAGCAGCTGAGGTTTACAATCACTTTAGAAATGGTGGCAAACTGTTAGAAAAAGAAAACCAAAAAATATATTGTCACAAGGACTATTTATGGGTCGCTTTGAAAAAAAAGAAAGAGGCTAATTATTCAAATCATTATTTGAAGCTTTTGGATAGAGTTTATCTTGGAATTACTGAAAACTTGGGCTCTCAAAATTTGAGTTCTAAGAGTCTTAATTCTTATCTTTCAAGGTATACTAATTCAAGTTCATTTAATACCATTAAAAAGCACTTAAATGCCCTTTTAGAAGGGGCGTACGCGGTCGGAATGTCTCCAAAAATTGAATATGATAAAAGAAGTCGTAAAACCAAGGCTAAATTACACAAACCATTTGATGATTTAAGCAGTGTTTTAAGTGAAATTAAAGACTTTAATTTTAATCTGTATTTATGTTGTTTGTTGACCTATGGCTGCCTGCTCAGACCTCATAGAGAGATTAGACTTTTAACTTGGGGTGATTTTTCTGAAGATTTATCGTTTATCAGTCTTTCAGGAGATCAAAATAAGTCAGGCAGAAATAGAATTGTTCCTGTACCTACCTACATAAAAAAGTTATTGCAACCAGGACCAAAGGAGAATAATATATTTTCAAAAAATCAAAACCCTTTCAATGAAGATTATTTTAAAAGTTTATGGACTAAGTTCAAAAAGAAATCAAAGCAAATAAGTAAGAATCAAACGCTTTATTCTTTTAGACACACAGGGGCAATTCGATTATTTGAAAAAACTAAGGATATTACTAAACTTCAAAAAGCCATGGGACATTCATCTATGAGAGTAAGTTTAACCTACTTAAGAGGCTTAGAAATAGCTGAATTAAAAGAAGAGGATATGCCTATGGTTTGATTGTTACTAATATTTATCTACATTATTAATTTACTATTTTTTCAATAGGAATATCATCCTTCATTATCCAGTGTTTGATTAGATTTCCCTCATTGTCCCATTCTTTCCACTCACCTTGTTTCAAGTCGTTTTCATAAAAAACTCTTGAAGTTAGTTGAGCAGCATATGGCCGCTCTTCTAAATTCCATCTTTCCCATTTACCGTGTTTTAGTCCATTTTTGTAATAAGATAAAAATTTAAACCCACAATATTTGACATACATCCCTTCAACTCCGTGTTTTTTACCATTTAAATATGTTATTTGATGAAATAAATCATAGTCTCCGAAATAAGATGATCTATCTGTTTTTCTGCCTGTATACAATGACATATCACTTCTTAGATAATGAAGACCATCATTAGACTCTATAACTAACTCCTCATCAACAGTAGGATGATTATCGTCACTCCAATCAAATGGGTCTGGTGGGTTTATCGATTTTGGAATTAAATCATCACTAAACTGAAAAATAGTAACTCCTACGGAAATCAGTATTATGACTAAGGATATAATTTTATAATACTTTTTTAAAATTGACAGTAGTTTTTTTATCATTGATGGTTTTTTTTCAGTGATTGTTATAATCGTTTCTCCCTCTAACTTTTCGTCCTTTTTTGTTCTGGAAAATAGCTTTGATATATTAATCTTTTGAACTAATCTATATGAAATAATTAAAGCTGTTATTCCCCCAATAGCAATTAAGCCATTTGGCCTTAATTCACCATAGAATTCAATGGTAAAATACAATATTACAGCCATTTGTAAATTCCATATTATGAGAAATAATATTGTTTTTAGAATATATTTTAAAGTTTTTTTCATAATTTAATTTATAACATTTAATCTTTTTAGCCTTACTGTAAATATAAGTTTAACCTACTTAAGAGGCTTAGAAATAGCTGAATTAAAAGAAGAGGATATGCCTATGGTTTAGACTTTTTACTCTTTTCAATCCAAACAACCATAACAATACAGACGCAACAAATCAATCCCATTGCAAGTGCTCCACCTTCAAGACCAGATGTAACATCAGTTGCTACAAATACAATATCTTGTTCGCTTCTGTTACGAATTAGTTTACCCATATACCGTTGATTTGCAATTTCAATTGTTTGTATCCATGATAGGTATGCAACTATTGATAAAATTAATTGAAGAAAATATGATTTGATTATGTTTAATACTTTCATTTCTCCGAATTTAAGTATTTATTTTTTTATTGATTATTTCAACTTTAAATCGTTTGTCTTTTTTGTAAATCTTTTCTACTCTACTCCATGGTGTGTTCAAACCTACTTGGGTTGCACATTCATGAAAAATAATTGCATTAGTCATCCCAAATCCAACTGGAATTTGTAAATCTTTAAATGTTACTTTAAACGTAACTTCACCATTAAACTTTGCCATAATTATTATATATGTTAAATATTAAACAACAGCAACAAGTAAGAAACTGATCACTCGTATTTTTTGGTAGAGCTACCCACATTCTAAAACCACCGTACAACGAGTGTGCCGGTTGGTACGCAATTGCGTTCTTGATGCACTACAAAGGTATTCAATTATTTTTCAATGACGCAATGACGACTTGGGTCGCTCCTTTTCTCTACTATATATTTTCTCTACTCTATATATTTATATATTTTATTTTATCTATATAAAACTGTCATTTCAGTCATTTATAATATAACTTACTTATTATTAGTATATTATATTTTTATAACTGTCATTAAAAGAGTCATTAAAATGACTAATATATAGTAATAATAAAGAATTAAGTAA
>Ga0209535_1003491_pt1 | contig 9988 bp, 12 predicted proteins | sample LinPmetageLP28_FD_184041 | JGI IMG/M metagenome (GOLD analysis project Ga0209535, IMG submission 184041) | Marine viral communities from the Pacific Ocean - LP-28 (SPAdes) (version 2) | ecosystem: Environmental > Aquatic > Marine > Oceanic | place: Pacific Ocean | collected 2009-08-22
TAATTTTAGCCATTATCTTCTTCCATCAACTCTAACATCAAATCTAAATGTACCATATCTCCAGCTCTCGTCTACATTTTCATTTTCAATTTGCACAGCTGCTAACCTTGCTCTTGCTCTTGTATCTATTTTTGACGTACTTGAAGAAACTGTAAAAGGACCCAAAGGACTAGAAACTTGAGTTGTCCCTTGAGGAAACTCATTTAAAAATATAGTAACTTTTGCATTACCACTTATACGTTTAAAATCCGGTAAAAATCTTTTAATACTCATTAAAAACTCACCATCTCCTGGTACACCTGCATTACCATTTAAATCAAACTCACCCGATTTTATAAAAGATGCGATTGCTGTTGAAGATCCATCTCCGTTTAATTGATTAACACCTACTTCATGTTCATAGTAAATAGATGCTCCGTTAGTAACACCATTTATTACTGGGAAAGTTGGTGTATCTGAGGCATTAAAATCTGTAGCGTAAGGTTGTTCGTATACTGTAGATCCAACCCAAGTGGTTCTATCTAAAGTTCCTGTTGTCCAAACTTGTTCGTCAAAATTATAAGTTACAACTTTATCAACCACTGTAGAGCCTGAAGAACAATAGAACCAATTTATTTCAGAGTATAATTCATTTATACCTCCAAAAACTAATTGTCCTGAAGTATAATTAATGCCTGGGTTATTACCATCAGTTGTAAATACAAAATCTTCTACTAAACAAGGTAATGATTTTACAGTACCATCATAAACATAGAATCCTCCTGTTTTACCCATCCAATAAACAGCACCATTTGCAAACACTCCTGCATTCTGCCCCATCAATCCATTATTAGAACCAACTTTTCTTATCGAGAAAGTAAAAGGAGGACCTACAAATTGCATTTCGTATGCAGCAGTATCTGTTAAAACTAAAATATAATCTTTACCTTTAATAGCTCCAACTATTCTTGTGCCATCATCTAGTCTAAATGTGCCAGCAGTATTTGTTGAAGTTGGTTGGTAGTCAGTTAAACTTTCTTGATCAGAAAATCTAATAAACATTTTATCTTGTGTAGTTTTAGTACCAATTGTAGTTTCTGTTCCTAAGTGAAATAAATGCCTGTCTCTGTCTGATACAATAGTCATTACTGATGCTGTTGGCATTCCAGTTCCTATCACAGCTCTTGTGTTTAAACCTGCTGTGGGATTCCAAGTGTAGGTTTTTCCATTATGAATTGTTGCTATTAAAATGTCACCAAAATTATCCATAGACCACATTGCAGGATCAATAGTTACTGTGCTTGAAGATGAAGCATCGCCCCATCCAATGTAAGTAGATATGTCAGTTACTGTTGTTCCATTCGCATGTTCAGCAGCAGTAGTTCCGTTAATACCTCTAGTAATCCCACTTAATGTTTTTGTACCTGTATTATTTCCAGTGTAAGACATATCTTCAGATCCAATTCTTATTGAACCCGTTGCTGGAAATGAAGATGTAGCTGTAAGAACTACACTGGTAGCGCCTACTAACATGACACCGCTGTTATTTATTGTTGTTGTGGTTTGAGTGATGGTTCTTCCGCCAAATAAATAAGTACCCCAACCATATCCATAAGTTTGATTTAAAGGTCCCACGGGTTGATAAGGATTAACATCTAGTGTTCCGTTGTTCGTTGTTCCTGAACCTGACTCAACTGAAGGCATAGAAATTGTAAATGTTGTGGATGAAGGCGTTGTTTGTACTTCAAAAAGTAAATTATCAAAACTTGCAGCTGTATAACCTGTTTGCCCCGCATTAAAAGATCCTGCATTAGCAAAGGTAGTTAGTTCACCTACCTCTAGGTTATGTGAACCGCTAGTCGTTATTGTTACTATCGCTGATCCGTTAGTCGTTGTAATGTTTGCACCAGTAGAAAAATTGTCTGTTTCTAAAGGCGTTATATCATAAAGAACACCTTCGTAATAAATTGTTAAAACTTTATTCGTGCCTATTGCTGCATATCTCTTGCCAGTTGTATCAGCCCAAACATGTTGTTGTCTTGCAGCTCCAACTATTTTGTCGTTACATAAAGCAGACCAACCACCTATCTTTTCTGGCTCACCATATCTAAAACGTACATTGTCACCATCTACCCAACGACCTTCTGCGTCTGCTGGCGTAGATTGTTTATCAAAACCTGGTGCTATATTTACTTTTGCTAAAGGCATGATGAATTATACCACAAGCTATTTGGGTAAGAAAGTTGTCCATTCTAAGTGTTTTAATAACTCATCATACTCGTTTTATCTTTATAACCCAATCGGTTTTTTCGCATAAATCTGCGAAGGATAGCTTAGTTTTTTTATTTAGTCTAGAAAATTTCTTGATTTCATTAACATCTATAATAATCCAGTATTCATCAAAAGCAAAAACCATTCGATCAGCATTGCTCTTTGAGCTTAAAGATTGAGATAAAGTATTGTCTTTTCGATCATATTTTTTAACGCTAAATTTTTCTATCTTGTTTGACCTATTTTTTAATCGACCAACAACATTATAGTATTTTTGTTTTGTTATTGTAGCTTCTTCTAAGCACTCTTTTACAAAAGACTCAACGAACATTTTTTTTAAAAAAGACACTTATAGAAAATCTATAGTTTGGTCCTGTTATATTTTGAGCTCTAATTGTGTGAGGTATCTCGCCGTCAAATATCACTAATCTATTAGGTGTATAGATAGAACCATACCTTATGTTCTTTTGATCTTCACTATAAAATAATGTTTCCCCAGCAAAATTAGGATGCCAGTTTAAATTAGCATAATATAAACATACAACTTCATCTGGATGACAATGTGTAAAATTGGGGTCTGATGGTTTAGATAAATTTACCATACATTTATGATAATTATCTTCACGAATTATGTTTTTAAAAGAAGTCTTTTTAGCGTGTTTTATTAAGTTAGGTATAAGTTCTAGTTTGTCAACGTCTTGTTTTGTGTAACTACTATATAGACAAGGATAACCTCTTTTATCAAATTCTTCTATATCCTCCCAACCAATTTGAAAAAAAGATTTAACTATGTAACTGTAGTAAAAAGTTTGTTTTGCTTTGGTAACAAAATTATCAAAGACATAAATAGAATTATCTATCTTCATATTTTTTTAAAATTAGGAAGACCTAAATGCGGTCTATAGTCAAACATTAACTTTGTGTTTGTGGTATAGTGTAAAAAAGCTTGACCACACGCGTTTCCTTTAAAAGGTTCTCTCCAATGTTCTAAATCACAACCAAAATAAAATAACATATCCCCTGGTTTTAAATTTATCTTTTTACCTTTTTTGTTTTTCTTTCCTGAAGGTTCTACAAATATAGGCCACGGCTCTCCACCTAAATTAACTGTAGTTGATATTTCACAGCTTGGTCTATCTTTATGTCTTTTTAATTCATGTCCTCTTGTGTAAAGTCTTGAGAAAGAATAAGTTGGAAAAACATTTTGCCCTAATAATTTTGAAACTATATGTGTTACTGAATTTAATAGAGTGTCAAAAGCGGGATCTCCATATATAGAGTATGCTCCTGGAACCTGTGGATCATTAAATGATCCTATTGAACCATCACCAACTTCTCCACCTCTTTTAATATGTATTGTATTAGCAACTTTTCTTTTTAAAACTAAATAATGTAAAAGAAAGTTAGCAACTTCCTTAGTTATCACTTTTCTTAAAACTATATATCTATCTTTTGCAAATTTACTTTTTCTCATAGCTACCAAAAAAACCCGCAGTTTTTTGTTTTTCGTTTGTTACATCAATTGTATAATTAGCTGCTACAGATATTCTAACACACTTTGAAAGAAAAGGTGATACGTAATGTTTTACATTATATGGAAAAATAAAAAAGTCTCCTTCTTCAGGAAAGTATCTAACTTCATCAATAGCCATAGGACTAAATGCTCCATGCATAAAACAAATTGAACCCGGTCCTCCATTAACAACTGTACCTTTATATTTTAAATTTTCTTGTTTAAGTTTGTTAGGTATTTTTAAAAACCAGACACTAGACAAATTACAATTAGTATGAATGTGGGGAGGATTACTTTCACCTGCTTTCATATAGTTAACCCAAACTGTTTCAAGATTAATATTAGGCACGGCTGTATCGTAATATCTTTCAAAATTTTTTATATAGTCGTGATAATACTTTTCTGTAATGTTCATAAACTCTTTCTGGTCTATAAAAAATTCTTCTTTTATGTTTGCTGCTAAACTTGAAACAGCATTCCATTTTTTATTTTTAACACAGATTTTCAATATTTTTTTTATGTCTTCAGAAGATAATTTACCTTTGTATAAAAGTGGTCCCCAATTATAATGTACGGATACTAACGCCATGGATCTCCAAGACTCCAGTTAACTAATGATTTTCTTGTGCCAGATGTAACAGGTTTAACACGGTGCCATAAAAAACTAGGAAAGATTATTATAGTTCCCTGTTGTCTCGCCTCTTTGCATTTTAAAATAGTTTTGTCTCTTCTTCTTTGATTAGTAATGTCAAACTCTAGTTCACCACCTTTAAATTTTTTAGGATCTGTTAAATTACATATTAAAGATATTTTTCTAGTTTTACCATTAAAGTTAGGGTCTTCAGATTTGTAAGGAGATGGAAAAGTGTCTTGATGCCAATGGTAAAAATTACTTTTTTTATAAACTGTATATTGAAAACTTTCAGACCAAGTTAAATCGTAATTCCATCCTGCATTTTTATTAGCTGTATTAATATAAGGTGCGAATATGTCATAAATCCATTTGTCATTTATAAATCTACATTTAGATTTTCTGTATCTCTCAATATAAGCTTTTTCTTTTTTTGTTGCTTTTTTATTTAAAGCTACGTCTTCTATTGAAGCAAGCCCTAATTTTTCAGCTTCACCATGTTTAATTATTTTTTCACATGTATTTTTTGATAAAGCGTTTTTAAAGTACCAATAGTAATTTCTAGATAGCATTATAGTTCTCTTTCAGGCATATACATATATTTTATTTTACTTTTTTTCAAGGTAAAAATAGCATCTTTTTTAGTTTCAACAATAGGGTAACCTTTTAAATTAAAAGACGTATTAAGCAATAATGGCACATTTGTTCTTTTATAAAACTCTTTAATTAAATCATAATATTTAGGATTTTGTTTTCTTTTTAATGTTTGAACACGGCAGGTACCATCTACGTGTACAACGGCAGGCACTTCTTTTAAAGCTTTAGGTTTTGCATCTATAGCAAAAGTCATATAAGGAGACTCATCCAATCCATTCATATCTAAATAATCATTTCTGTGTTCATATAGTATAGTAGCAGCAGTTGGCCTCCAAAACTGTCTACCTTTAAATGTATTTACAATTTTTTTTGCTTTGTAATTTCTAGGATCAAAAAGAAAAGATCTGTTGCCTAAAGCTCTAGCTCCCCACTCTGAGTGCCCTTGAAAAATAGCCACAATTTGTTGATCTAAAATTATATCAACAGTTTCTTTTTTATCTTTAATAATTTTCATAATATAAAGCTGCTCCTACAGCTGTTCCTCCATCATAAGGTATGGGATCTACAAAAAAATTTAATTCAGGAAATATTTTAACTAATTTAAAATTATTAGAACAATTAAGATGATAGCCACCAGTTAATATTATATTCTTACAGGAACTATATTCTTTAGCTTTTATAATTAATTCAATACATTCTTTTAATGTTTTTTCTTGAGCATCTCTGCCTATCTCAACAGCTTTTTTTAATTCTTCTTTAATAGATTTACCCGAGTAAGCAGCTAATCCCATTAGTTGCCCCTCTTCGTTTTCACCAAAACCTGCTGCATCTTTAGCTTCTAAATAATAATATCCTCCAACACTTTGATTAGTAAGATAGCAATCTGCTTCTTTATAATTAAAATACTTTTCTCTTTTCTTAAGGTTCATTACATCATCTAATAAATTTAATCTTCGATTAGAAAACAATCTCCAAAAAGTTTTTAATTTTTTATTGTTAATATAGTGAATAGAATCTATTGCTTGAAAAGAATGTTTTATCTGTTCTCCTCCTCCATCTCTAACAATTACGATTGCATCTTTAAAAGAACTAAAGTGATAACCACAAACAGCGTGATACACATGATGCTTTTGCCAATCAAAATAATATGCTTTATATTTTACTTGTTTTAATAAACCTTGACAAATCTCAAAGTCTGATACCGAACCATATCTACCAAAAGATGATATAGCAACACAATCAAAAGTTATGTTTTTAAATTTTTTTAAAACTAGGTATTTATAATTTAAATTATTGTTTTCAAATCCTTTTGTCTTATTAAACCTATCTTCTTCATAATATTCTTTAACCTTATTATTTTCTATAAAGGCAAAAGAAACGTGATGAGAAATATTTACTCCAAGTATTTTAGTCATTGCTTTCTATAAAGTTGGTGTCTCATACCAAAAATTTACAGATAAAGCAATTCTCTTTCCAGAAGTGATATTGTCTACGGCGTGCGGTGTATTATCGAATATAACTAATCTATTATATTTGGGTTCAATTTTATGACCCGTATGTGTTAATAAATTACCACCTTTAATTTTATGAGGGTAGCCATAATAGACCACATTTTTAACAGATTTTTTTAAAAGAGATTGTTCTTCCCATACGGTTTCATCTTTATCAAGATGCCAATCTAATTTGTCTTCTAGAATGTTTATCCAATATTGATAACCAACAGAATTATTGACTATCTTTTTATCAACTTTTTTTAATATACTTTTAATAATTATAGACTCAAAAATATTTTTAGGTTTATGTTTTTTACTAATCCAAAAAAATTTATTGGTTTTATCAAAGGAATATTCTTTCCAAAGATTAATGTTATTTAATTGTTTAAGAGTTTTTTTGTTTAAAAAGTTGTCAATGACAACCATAAACTATCCGCTTGGTTTTTCTATTGTGCTATCAAATACCCAAATGGTATTGACATGATCAAAAATGTATTTGTCTAAATGTGTTTCTTCTTGTCCTTCTACAGATGAAGCAATCGTACCTACCCACCTTTGATTATCTTCCTCCCAGTAAGAACCTGTTAACTGAGTTGAAACTGAATTAATTTCTACCATTCTAGGTTCTGGTGGTTCTGGTGTAGGTGATTCATATTTCCACGTAGTTGTATCTAATATCCACGAAGGATAATATTTTTTACCACAAAAAACATCTTCAGCAGGTCTATACTCACTTCCTACTTGAGGAAAGTTTGCTCTTATACTTCCATCTCTATTAGTTTCAACCCAAGCAACTTCGCCATTATCTAATTTGCATCCTGGTTGAGCATCATCATCCCCTGCTACAACTACTCTTGTAACAATGTTTTCAGAAGTTATTGCTGCAAATAATTTCATAATTAACCTCCTACTAGTTCTCCGCTTACTGTAAATGTACAAATTTTAGCTGCACCGTCTGGGCCAGGTGAAACAGTAATTGTGTTAGTTCCTGGTGATATTGTTCCAGCAAAATCAGCGGGTGCTCTAATAACAACAACACCTGTACCGCCGGGTCCTCCGTTAGTAGTGTAAGGGCCTGCGCCTCCTCCGCCACCGCCTAATGCGTTAGTTCCAGCAGCTCCACCTCCGCCAGTAGCGCCTCCGCCTGTTCCACCAGGTCCGCCTGATGTAGAATTTTGTGTAGAACCTCCGCCACCTCCGGCGTAAGTCGTATTAGCTCCTGTGATTGTGCTAGGAGAACCATTTCCTGCATTACGATTAGAACCATTGTTTGCAGAAGGGCCTCCGCCTCCTCCGCCACCAGCTTGGTTAGGTGGTGGACCTCCAGCTCCGTCTCCACCTTGTGGTGGACTAAATGGTGGTGTATTTCCGGATCCTCCTCCAGTTGTCTGAGGAAAAGAACCTCCGCCTCCTGCTCCTCCATCGCTACCGGCACCTGAATCTTGAGCTCCGGAACCACCTCCATGAGAAGTTATAGTTCCAGAATTAGATATAGATCCTCCTGAAACTGATGAATTAGTTCCAGCAACTCCAGGAGTTGCACTTGGTGATGGACCTATTCCTCCAGCGCCACCGGCTCCTACAGTTACAGTTAAAGTTTCGCTTGATAAAAAAGTTTCGCTAGTTAATATTCTCATACCGCCACCGCCACCGCCGGCGCCTTTACCTTTACCGCCGCCGCCGCCGCCAGCAACTAATAAAACGTCAATTGAATATTCGATGACTGGTACGCCGCCTGATCCGAAACCTAATACTTGATATCCAAACATATTTTATTCTCCTTATGCGTCATTAGCTGCATCAGTAGTAAAGAATATCTTAATACCTAAAAGTCTTGCTACTCCAGTATATGTGTCTCCACCTACGTTTGCATCTCTAAATATTTGAAAGTATGTTTGTTGATCTACTGCAGGAGATCCTGCAATTGTAACTGCAGAACTTTCTGCCGAAACTTGTTGGTCTTCTACTGTTCCTATACCAGCATCTGTAATATTTACTGCTGTTCCAAAAGCAACATCAATAGTATCACTATCACCACACGAAACTCCTTGTAATCCAAATATACAGTCACCTGTGTTTGTTGTACTAGGTGTCCAAAAACATTGATAAGTAATTGTACCTTCATTCCATGACTTAGGAAAAGCTACTGAAAATTGTGCATGGTCATCTGCGGAATCTGCAAAATCCATGACTTTCATATCTGGTCTTAAAGCTGTTGTTTCAACTTGATTAGCTTCTGCACCATTAGTTGTTGTTGCATACATTGCTGAAGCTGGAACCCACATAGTTTCTTTACCTGCAATGTTTACTGCAGCTGTGCCTGATTTAAGTACACCCGTTCCTTTAGGATTTAAATTTAAATCAACGTTTGTTTCACCTGTTGAAGAAATAATTGGACCATTTCCAGTTGCTGCATTTGCTAATGTAATTTCATTAACAGCTGAACCTGTAGCTGTTAATAAAGCTAATTCATTTCCGTTAGTATCTAAAATAGAAGTTCCAATTTTAGGTGCTGTTAAAGTTTTGTTTGTTAAAGTTTGTGTTCCAGTAAGAGTTACATCATTTACTGATGACATTGGAACTTCGTAAACACCCGTATTAGTTGCTACACCATCTACATAAATAATTTTCCAACCTTTATCATCAGTTGCCCAAGTGACTGTTGCACCTGAACCTGATACGGCTTTTAATTGTAATGTTTCTGCATTAGTAGTGCTATTTTTAATAAAATAAAAATTTTCTGTAAGAAGAGGGACTGTTAAAATTCTTGATCCTGTAAGAGCACCTGTTAATTCTATTACTCTGTGTTGAGCAGTACCTGTTAAAGCACCTTCTGCTATTGTTAAAGCTGTAGTTCCTGATCCTGCAACAGCTAAAGATAAATATCCACCTGTTAATTGTTCTACAAGATTTAAATTTGCGTTAGTTTTATTTCCCCAAGTTCCAGCGTTTTCGCCAGTTGCCATTAGCTCTAAGCCAAGATCTGAAAATGTTGATGCCATAATTCCCTTTATTTTATATTGTTTAAGCTGCTAAATCAACCTCACTCCAAGTATTATTTACACCAAGATCGATCTCGCTCCATGCAGTTATGTTAACTGTGCCTAGTGATGCTGTCAACCCTATACCAGTTAGTGTTACATTTGCTGTAGTTGTTTGGGTTGTTGAGCCAGCAGACGAATTTAATAATCCAGCAGTAGTTACTGGGTAAACAGAAGCTTGTTGTGCAGACCCTTGAGATATACTTAATAATCCAGCAGTAGTTACACTTTGATTATTCGTCTGTACTAAAGTGAAATTACCTAATGATAAAGAAGCTTGAATACCTGAAAGATTTACATCAGTTCTTTCATCTGTATCAGCATCACCTACACTAGTCGAAGCACTTAATCCTGTTACTGGTACATTTGCAGTAAGTTTAATTTGTTGTACTGATCCCACTGTAGTATTTAATGTTGCTTCTGAAGCATTAACAAAACTATTATTATCAATTTGTATTGAATA
>Ga0209535_1003497_pt1 | contig 9979 bp, 14 predicted proteins | sample LinPmetageLP28_FD_184041 | JGI IMG/M metagenome (GOLD analysis project Ga0209535, IMG submission 184041) | Marine viral communities from the Pacific Ocean - LP-28 (SPAdes) (version 2) | ecosystem: Environmental > Aquatic > Marine > Oceanic | place: Pacific Ocean | collected 2009-08-22
TTCTTAAATGCTAGTGATGTGTTTATAGATAAGGCATATGCTTCAGATTGTGCTACTTGGGAGAAAGTAAGAGGTGGATTAAATCAAATCATACAGAATCAAAGTGGTTCAAACAATTACCTTAAAGCTGAAATAGACCATGCACAGAAGAATATAATTGAATGTATTAAGTTTGATGCTACTTGTTTAGTCCATCTTAAAAGTTTGGGTGCCTTTTGATTAGACCATAGTCCTACTAGCAATATACGAAAGAATGCATTCAGGGGTAGCCGATATATAAAGCACCCCCCTATGAATATATAAAGGCTATGCAAAAAATATTTCTAGCAAAAATCCTCAAAACCTAATTTGCCCACTTAATTGTCTGGGGGTAAACTGGTTTGATGAAAAAGCTACTTTTCCTAATTCTCTTAATACCAGTTTTAAGTTGGGCTGATTGTCCGCCACCATTCCCACTAGGTTATTCAGTAAATTCAAACGGTGAACAAATAGAGTTCACTAGAGAAAAGAATGAATACTATGCAAAACTTCATTGTGAAGCACATCGGTGCAAAGAAGAAAATCAGCCTAATGTAACATGCCTGTGTAAGAATTTTGGTGGAGTTAAATTAATTGATCCAAAATATGGCTTTCAGTGTAATGAAACATTAGAAAACAATGGTATTAGTGACTATCATATTATTAACTATTATACCTCTGACTCTCATTTTTCAATAGAACCAACACCAGCCCCAACACCAACTCCAACTCCAACCTCATCACCCACAGTCTCAATTGATGATGCTAAATCCCAATGTTCTGACATAGGTTTTAAGAAGGGCACAGAGAAGTTCGGTGACTGTGTATTAGAGTTGATGCAGTGAAAAAGCTACTCCTACTCTTATTCTTGATACCAGTTTTAAGCTGGGCTGATTGTCCGGGACCATCCAATACCTCATTAACCATAGCGCAGAGTGAATACCTTGATAACCTTCATTGCGAAATTCATCGTTGCTCTGAAATAAACGACCAAACATCTTCATGCGTATGTAAAAATCTTGGGGGTGTAACGCCCTCGGATGTTCAGAGCATTAAGTGTAATGACAGTAAATATTTATGGAAGGATAGTAAAGGCGACTTCGCTGGAATAAGTTTCGTCCTAAAAGATTTAAAAGCCTCTCACTGGTCTGAAAAACCTATAATCTCTTCACCACCAACTCCAACTCCAGCTTCCACTCCAAAAGTCTCAATTGACGATGCTAAAATACAATGCGAAGATATAGGTTTTAAACCTAAAACAGAGAGGTTTGGCGAATGTGTTTTGGAGCTAAATAGATGAGATTATTAATTTTACTGTTGATTTCTTTTTCAGTATTGGCGAATGACCTAGAGTCTTATAAGGCTACTTGTGAAGACATAGGCTTTAAACCTAAAACAGAGAATTTTGGTGCGTGTGTGTTAAAGCTTCGTAGTAAGAATGCGTCTAACCAAAACACCAATACAAAAGTAATTTCAAATACCAATAATATTGAAGAACTCAAGCGTCAGCATCAAGCTTTAGCTCAACAACAATTTGAAGCACTCCAAAAGCAAAATGATTTACTAGAGAGGCAATACCAAAACCAACTAGCCATGCAAGCCCAACAGAAAAAAGCTGCAGAGGACGCTAAAAGAAAAAGGGTTAGTGTTTACTTAATGAAGCTAGGGGCGGGGATGATGCAAGGACAAACAATGGGAGATTCGGCTAGAGCGGCACAAGGACTTCCTCTCATAGATGCACCAAAAAGACCTATCATGCAACCGATGCAGAACTACCGAGTTACCTTACCTAATGGCAGTCTTTATACCTGTCGCTATAATGCTAATGTAAGACGAGCTAATTGCTTCTAACTTCCTAGATGAGAAAACTACTTCTCCTTATACTTTTAATTCCAGTTTTAAGTTGGGGTGACTCGTGGGGCCCAAAGAATAAATTTGAATCTGAACTCTCTGCAAAAGACTTGAGACTTCTTAATGAAATACATACACAAGTTCATAAGTGCTATGACGAGTCTTATTATTACAGCAAAAAATTTCCCAAACGACCTAAGCTAGCCGTTACTTATGCATGTTTTTGTAAGACTTTAGGTGGACCAGCTAGTCACGGGCGTGGCGTTGACTGTCGTGGAAATGATGAATTCCCAAATCCACGTTTTTTTAATCTACCTTGGAATCATTTCACTGATATAGCTAGGTATGAATCAAATTTAAATTTAAATTCAGGTAAAACCTCATTGTCCAAAATCTCTGCCACAGAAGCTGAATCACAATGTAGTTTGATGCATATAAGTAATAAGAAAAATATTAATAAAAAAGGCACTCTAAAATATATGGATGGTAAGAATTTTGTTGGAGAGCTAGATAGATATTGTATTGTTGAATATGAGGGTGGTGGAAAATATATAGGAAATTTTAAAGATAGTGAAAGGCATGGGCAAGGAGTAATGACTCATCCAGAATCTGGTAAATTTGATGGGCAATGGGAAAATAACTGGATGTTAAAGGGGACTATGACTTATCTCAGTGGTGATAAATATATAGGAGAATTTGGCGGCTATGGTAAGTTGAATGGGCAAGGAACATATATTAAGTCCAATGGGGATGAATATTCGGGGATATGGAAGGATGGATATAATGAGAATTTTGCAAATAATTTACCAACAAAAAAAGCAAGTCAAAATATAACACCAACACCAGATCTAACACCCAAAGTCTCAATTGACGATGCAAAATCACAGTGTACTGACATTGGTTTCAAGACTGGCACTGAAAGGTTTGGTGAATGTGTGCTGGAGTTGATGCAATGAAAAAGCTACTCCTACTCTTATTCTTAATACCAGTTTTAAGTTGGGCTGATTGCGGTCCAGAAACTTTGGAAAAATATAAAGGCTATACTATGGGTATTGACAGAAGACCTTTACCTGCTGAACTTATAGAAGAAAATATAAAATTACATTGTGAAGCACACAGATGTGCAGCTCTTAATCAAATTACACCAGAATGTATATGTGAAAATTTAGGTGGCGTTAGTTTTGATAAGGCACTATTTACATGTGGCAATAATCAAACGAATACACCCGTTGATTATTATTCAACTTATGAGAGGAGGGAACACTTACAAGAAAAAAGCCAAGCTTTAATTCCACCAACACCAACACCAACACCAACTCCAACAACAACATCCAGAATCTCCATCACCGATGCTAAAGCTCAATGTAGTGACATAGGCTTCAAAACTGGCACAGAAAGGTTTGGTGAGTGTGTATTAGAGTTAATGCAGTGAGAAAGCTACTCCTACTCTTATTCTTAATACCTAATCTGGTGATGGCAGAAAAGTGGGTATTCTTCAATCAGGTTTATAATGGAGGGCACTTTTATGACGAAGAAAGTATAAAAGACAATAAAGATGGTACTTATAGTTTAGCAGTGAAATATATAATTAATAAAAGTGAAGAAGAAATAAGAAAACTTGATAGTGATGATGGGAGAGGTGTGGGGGTAGGCTCTGCAATGATGAAAGTAATTATTTCTTGCTCACCATTTAAAGCATTAACTATGGAATGGAGTATTTATAAACATAAAGATTTAACTGGTTTGATTAAAAGTATACCTCCTGATAGAACAAATTGGGCAGATGAAATGATTGACACAGAAATTTATAAGAAAACTTGTGGAAACAACAATGCAGCTCTAACCCCAGCAACAACAACACCCAAAGTCACAATTGACGATGCAAAATCGCAATGTACTGACATAGGTTTCAAAACTGGCACAGAAAGGTTTGGTGAATGTGTGCTGGAGCTAATGCAATGAAAAAAATATTTCTACTCTTATTACTAATACCTAATCTGGTGATGGCAGAGAAGCAAAGAGAATATACTGCAGAAGAAATAGGGCTGAAAGAAGAAGATATTTTTTGGTTTCCATCAGCCTGTAATTCCTATGAACTTAAAGATGATAAATATGAAAAAATGAAAAAATCTAGCTTAACTGACGAAGAAATTTATGAACAATTAAAAAAAATATGCGAGAAAGCGGAACAAAAAGAGAGAGAAAGAGAATTAAGGATTGAAACTAAATGTTCAATTAAATCAGGAAAAGCAACAAATGAGTTTTCAGCTGAAAAGATTTATGATAATTGTTTACAAAATAATAATTACTGGAAAGAATGAGAAAACTACTCCTATTTTAATCCCTTTATAACTCATATTTATTCATAAATCACCAGAGTATTATATTGTAAGTTATTGATTTATATACTAATAATTATCTCTAAATCCTGTATCAACTAGTACTGCATTATCTTCTCTACCGTTATCATCATTATCTATTCCTGTTACTACATAGATGGGTCTGTTATCACTTATCTCTGCATTAACCTGATTAACTACTTTGCCATCAACTCTATCAAAGACTTCCTTTATAGCTGACAAATCGCCATCAATAGCTTTATCTATTAATGCTATAACTATCTTCTTTATCTTCTCTGGATTCTGTGTAAGTTCCATTCTTAATCTTTCAGTAGGCATTCTGTTTTCTTTATTGGAATAGGTATTACCTATGTTACTTTTCTTTTTCATATGCTCCCTCTCTAGTTAAGTCATTAAATCTTTTATCATCACCCACAGTTAATACTTCAAATAATAGGGTAGTAGCTACACGCTTATATGCTTCTTCATCATTCCTATCTAGTATTACTTTCAACTTCTTTAAATCTACCTCTATGGTTTTAACAGAGCCATCTATGTTATTAGTCTGATCTGATGTAACTCTTATTAAATCTTTGTTTGGCGTGTCAAAAACTGCTAACTTGTTTTTATCTTGCATAGTATTACCCCTTAAATAATTGTTTAAATCTTTCTAAATCGTATAGCAATGGTTTAACGGGTTTCCTACCTCTCATCTTCCTGTGCATAAAGCCACATAAGATTCCTATATCATTCAATGCTCTTAACCTTTCTCTACTTTCCATAGCTTCTTTAGTTCTACCGCCATGCTTATAATTGGGTGCTTCAGTACCATATCTAATCCTATGACCACCATGTTGATGGCATACAGAAGTATTAAAAACAGTTTCTTTATCACAATATTTACACCGCATATAAGCACCTCTTGATGTCATTAATACCAATTAACCGTTTACCAGTCCAAGAGTCCATGACAGTCCAAAAGCTATGTTTTTAGATTGCCAAAGTCCAGTCTACACACCACCCTTTAGGGTGTAGACTATGGGACTCTATTGATTCATTCCTTTTTCTGTAATCCATATCCTGTCTTGCAACTGCTCTCTTAATCCTGTTCCAACTAATCCATATTTAACCAACATAGATATATTACTTCTGATTAAATTGGTTCTTTTATTTGATGGTTGTTCAGTCCATTGAGTAGCTACATCTTTAATGACTGTTTCCATATCTTCATCTTGAGAGAAGTTAGGTAGGATTCTTTCTTTAAGTAAATCAAAGACTCTTCTCTGATTAGTGCCTAATTTAATTTTCTTTACAGTAGGTTCATGATTACCAACTACTCTAATGACACAAGTAGACTCACCCTTATACTCAATCTCATCTAATCTATAACTGTACCCAACACCACATTCGCTATCTTTAGACTTCTCTAGAACCCAATTACATAAACCATCATTACTTTGGGTTACATGCAATACGCTATCCATAGAAGCTTTTAAACTAGAACTACCTCTCATACCATTCTCTTCATTCTTTCCTGAATGGTGGACAATCAGAACAGTACAATCTAAATCTTTCTGTATTCTTTTAAGGTTATAAATAACACCACTCATTGCACCCGCATGGTTTTCATCTATGTTTGGACAAGCATTATTTAAAGTATCAATAACAACTATTCCATTAGTAAACTCTTTGCCTTTATAAAAATTAATAAACTCATCAACAGATCTATTCTCTGCTAGTAGTAATTCATCTTTAGTTATCTCTAAATTATTTGGATACCACCCATTATGATTACTCCACCCTTGAAGTCTTTTAACAACTCCAGTAAATCCCTCTAGTGCGGTATACACAACTGGGGCTTTAGTAACTGGTATATCAAACCATGTCTTTCCTAAAGCTAGATTCATACATAGGTCTATTGCAAGGAATGACTTTGAAGAGCCTGAAGCACCATAGATACTTGTTATACCTTTATTAGCTAAAACACCCTCTACTAACCAATCAACTTTAGGTAGGTTCTTTAGGTCTTTAAGTTTGTAACTCTTACGCCCTGATGTGATTTCTTTTATAGGTGTATCTTCAGGATTATCTTTAAAGTGCTTTTTCCAAATGCTATTGATTACAGTCATTGCTTCTTGCGGATCTAGTGGCGGATTAAACTTCTCATTAAATGCTAAAGCTTCTCTAATTACTGTTGGTTTATGTTTGTGTTCTTGTACTAATCTTCCTACTTCTTTTGTTAAGGATATGTTCCTTTGAACTACACCTGACTCACTACTACTATCATCTTTATTAGTTACTCTATTTTGGGTATCGGGTATTAAAGGCATACCCCCTAGTGCATGAAAATAGGCGTCATCTTCTCTATCAGGTGAACAAGAGAAGTCATAGAAAAACCTACCTACATCTTTAGCAGACATGTCTAGAATTCCTTTCTCTTTCAACTCACATAATATTGGATTGCTATTAACTAGATTTACAAATCCAGCTTCATAGTCTTCAGGTTTAATTGGTGATTCAGAATTAATAAAGGCTCTATAACAATACTTCTCATGTCTTGGGTCATGACTAAAAGTGGTATTAATGTACCCCTGATAACCCTGTAAAGCTTCTATAAGCATAGGTAATACATCAGTTGGACTCTTATCTATATCTAGAACAACGCCATACATTTCCTCTATGTTTTCTTTCTTTCTATAATTGTCTTTTGCCTTTGCATAGAGTGTTCCACTAGCAAATTCTTTCTTATCTACTACCTGAAGTTTAGGTGTTAGTAACTCCTTTAAGCTAGGATTCCATGCAACACCTTGAGGGTGTTTATGCCCACTTACTTTTGTTAATTCCATAGTGGGTTACTCCGTTACATCAACAGTATTTCTATTCACCCAATCTTCTAATTCAGACTTTTTCCAAACAGTAATCCGATCTGTTATTTTTCTACCACTTGGGAAACCATCTTCATTCTTTTTACTTTTAGTCCATATGGTACTGACACCCATACTTAAAAAACTTGCTACATCATCAACTCTTAAATATCCATCTTCCATCTATAAGTACTCCATTTATTAATATGTATTCAATAACATTTAATGCAATGTTATGGAGTAATTTTACGCTTCAGGAGTCGTTATTTCAAGTGAGAAACCCTTTAAAAGCCTTATAAATAGGGCTTTATAGGTCAAATGGGTAGCCACCCATTCGGTCTTTATTGCTATGACTTACTTACGGAAATCTTTTATATAATACTTTCTAATTTGTTCTACCATCTCATCTGAAAAATCTAGGTCTTTTGTTCCTAATCCTATCTCAAATGTGATTATTGAATTTCTTTTATATTCTTTCCAATACCTTTTTAAATTAGAGATTTTAGCTTTATCACCACCACTTACTATTTCCAGAGCAGAGTTTAAAGTAGGGTATGGCGGGTTCATTATTATGTCTGTCATCTCTTTAATGTCATCAGGGACATATCCTTGTCTAGCACTTGGGAATGGTTTCTTAACACCGCCTGTTTTAACTGACTTAAATGCTTTATCTAGTTCACCTTTCTTTTGAGTGCTATCAAGATACCTCAAGAATGATTCCTTAATATAATAAGCCACCTCATCATCTATTTCATACTTACCTCTATCTAAACTCTTAATACCTTTTGCATTAAATGATTTGTCATGTGCAGATATAAAATGTCGCATAACTTGTTCTACATCATCAGGGGTGTAGTCATCATCTTCATTCAGTTTTAATGCAGACCCAAAGGATTGATACTGTTCGTATAATTCCTCATTCTCTTTTTCTGATTCTTTCTTATCTAGATTGGTTAATCCTGATGTGAGTTTCTTTTGATGTTCTGCATTTATAAGCTTTAATACCCATTGAAGCATTCCTACTTCCGCAGACTTTGTCCAAGTATCATCAAGGGTTTCTAAATCTAAAATACCTAATTTATTTTTAGTGGGCATTAAAGACCATTCTCTTTAACTTGTTTATCAGTCCAATCTGCATAGGCTTGGACAATCTTTCGCCTATCTTCCAAGAAATCTTCTTTACCCATATAAACTTTCCTTATATCAGTTGAAGTAAATGCATGAGTTAATTGTGCTTCAATTTTCTCTATTTCAAACTTATTCATTTTTGATACTACTATATTAAAGAGTGTTCTAAAACCATGTACCGTTGTCTTATCCATAGTTAGTCTTTGTACTAATAATCTAGCAGAAGCGTCTGATATTGGCTTATTCTTTAACCCCTCAAAGATATAACCGTTAGGCTTACCATTAAGTAAAGTCTTTAAGGCGTTTAGTTTTTTCATACATTGTTTAGGCATAGGACATCTAAAACCAACTCTACCTTTCATATGTAATGAGGGAATACTTAATGTATTAGTCTTGAGATCTAGCCATGACCATTTGGCGTTAGCTAATGACCCAGTTCTTAATGCGGTAAGCATAACAACATATACAAATGTTTTAATGGTTAATCCTGAAGTTCCATCTTGTTCCAACATATCTAGGAATTCACCAACTCTATGCTCTTCAAGGTGAGAGAAGTGTTTTCTTTTAGGTGGTTTAATCAAGCTATTACCCGCTAACTCAAGAGTTGGATTAGAACCCTTAAATATTCTTTTCTCTTTCATATGTATAAATATTTGATTGGTTAGGCTCTTAACTTTCAAAGCTGAACTAGGTGCTTTGCTATGAACATTCTCTAGAACTGTTAAAAGGATCTCATCATCTACATCTACTAATGGAAGTCTTCCTAATGGAATCTTTAAGTACTTCTCATAAAATTCTTTTGTACGCTTAACAGTCTTATCAGATAGGTTAGGGACTACCTTATTCTCTAAATACATTTGATATGCTTTCTCAAAGGTGAGGTCTTTCTGATTGGTAATACTATGTTTGGCTTTCTTTTTCTGAATCATTGGGTCTATACCTTGCGACCACATCTTCTGATAACTCTCTCTAGTTTGCCTAGCTTCAACTAAAGATACAGTAGGATAAGCACCTATGCCCCTAGAAACCTCAACTGTTCCATTATATAAGCGGACAATCCAGTTCTTTGTACCAGTTGGATATACCCGAAGATTTAACCCACCACCATCTGCAAACATCTTGTGTGCTTTCCCTGTTGGACAAGTGGCATTCTTTACCATAAGATTTGTAAGTAGATTTAGTTTAGTCTTCATTTATATACGGACTTATATACGATAAAGAACTAGATTATACTAGACTATGTTAGACTGTACAAGAGTAAGAAGCTTTACTAACAGGCGTTAGAAAGGGCATTGCAAGATGTTGTTAGACTGTATTAAGTTTGACTTCGGACTTCACCTCTTCCGCCAATTTTTGTAACACAATCCCTTTATAATCAATGCTTTACAAGGCAATCACTACTTCGGTAGTGCATTTATATACGAATTTATATACGATAAAGTTTAAAATAACCTTTCATTCCTCAATATATTAGACCCCACCCCAGTACCCCCATGCTTATTTAGATCTGGGACTCCATGACGCCATATACATCTAAATACAGACAAATGAATAGGGTATTTATGAAAACATACCCCCTTATTTATATACGGTCTGACAAAAAAATATTTCTAGCAAAATTAGTCAGGAAACGAACCTTTGTTAATATATAAAAGTATTCAACATAAGGAGAAATAACATGGAATGGATTTATGAATGGATTGCATCAGGCTACCTTACAAATATATTGTTAGCTGTTCTTGCATACAGTACAGCATATATTGCTAATAAAATGGGTCA
>Ga0209535_1003498_pt1 | contig 9976 bp, 2 predicted proteins | sample LinPmetageLP28_FD_184041 | JGI IMG/M metagenome (GOLD analysis project Ga0209535, IMG submission 184041) | Marine viral communities from the Pacific Ocean - LP-28 (SPAdes) (version 2) | ecosystem: Environmental > Aquatic > Marine > Oceanic | place: Pacific Ocean | collected 2009-08-22
CATCACTGTCCTGCAAGTTTGGAATCAGCCCCCTTTGGATATTCGCGGAGGACCTGCGACTTACTCCATTACAAACTGTCAGTATACTGGGTGTGATGCCCACATAGCATACGGATAAGTGTAATGTTATGCCCGTGTAATCCAAAGGCAGAGATAATCGACTTAAAATCGATACAGTGTCGGTTCGAGTCCGACCACGGGTATTGGAAGGGGAAGGAGTTAGCCCCACTATATGTAAAGTCACTCTGCGAGAAATGAAGATTATATGATAGGGTTTTCTTTTGGTGAGTGAATAACATGAGGTTCCTGGTGGTGCGGGAACCTTTTTTTATGAAAATAAATAAAAGAAAGAATAATATTATTATGTCCTATACAGTAACCACAAAGAATTGTTGGTATAACGACTATAGGATGATAGTCAAAATGTTCTTCTTAAATGATGTTCCATTTACATTTGATGATTTGCCTGTAGGTTATTTTTATGATCGAGAAATAGTAAAAGAAGCAGACAATAACAAAGAATATTCTGTAGAGGATATTTACAAAGGTTCTAATTATTTGATTATGGAGCAATGCCATCCTTGCTTTGATGATATTGAGATATTAAATCCCGAAAACTTACCAGAAGAAATACAAAGTTTCTATAATGGTGAGGAAGATCTGCTAGGATAAATAAAATATAGAAATGTCCTAGAAATCGTAATAAGATGCCACTCAATAAGCTTGACAATTTCATTAAAAATACTGAAGGTCGTATACTATATGTAAGTCCAGCAGATTTGGATTCTACTGATAGTATTGATAATCAAGGTAATTCACTTGCTCGTCCGTTCAAGACAGTTCAAAGAGCAATTATAGAATCTGCAAGATTTTCTTATGTAAAAGGAAGTAGTAATGATCTAATTGAAAAGACTACTATTCTCTTGATGCCTGGTGAGCATGTAATTGATAACAGACCAGGATTTTATATTAAAAATGATGGTGGAACTGCTAAAGTTGTCTCTCGTGAAGGAGCAGAAAGTGTAGCACAATCAACATTAGATTTGGATCTCAATAGTAATTTTGATATAACACAAGAAGATAATATTCTTTATAAGTTTAATAGTATTAATGGTGGTGTAATTGTTCCTCGTGGAACTTCAATTGTTGGTCTTGATTTAAGAAAGACCAAAGTGCGCCCACTTTATGTTCCGAATCCAACAGATATTGATGTACCTAATTCTGCCATTTTCAGAATTACTGGTACTTGTTATTTTTGGCAGTTCTCTTTCTTTGATGGCAATGATGGTGGAACTGTTTATACTGATCCATCAGATTTTTCGGTAAATAATAAATCAAAACCAATTTTCTCTCACCATAAACTGACTTGTTTTGAGTATGCTGATGGTGTTAATATAGTAAATGGTTATAATTTAACTGACCTTGATATGTATTATGCGAAACTTTCAAACGCATATAATACATCATCAGGAAGTCCAGATAGAAATATTGATAGCAAGTATCCTCTAGATCCTGATGGATTTGCGAAGCAAAGACCTGAATGGGAGATTGTTGGAGCATTTGCATCAGATCCAATTAGAATTTCTACAATTGAGGCAGGATCTGGAGGTACACCAAATAATCAAGTTACAGTAACTACTATAACGGATCATGAACTTACTTCGGGAACACCAATAAAAATTAACGGTGTTTCACCAATAGATTATAATATTTCCACAAAAGTTCAATCTGTCGATCCCTCAAATCCAAGAAGTTTTACTTATCTTCTTCCAACATTTAGAAATAATCTCCCAACACCAGGAACTGCGACTGGAGCTACAATAACAATTGAAACTGATACGGTATCTGGTGCATCTCCATATATCTTTAATATATCTATGAGATCTGTTTTCGGAATGAATGGAATGTTGGCAGATGGAAGTAAAGCATCTGGATTCCGTAGCATGGTCGTAGCTCAATTCACCGGCGTTAGCCTTCAAAAAGATGATCGTGCTTTCGTAAAGTATAGTAAATCAAGTAGAGGATATTCGGGAATTGGTATAACCAAACAATCTGGTGCAGATTTATCAAATGGATCATCTTCTATAAATCCAGATCAAGTATATCATTTAGATTCTAATGCTGTTTATCGTCAAGGATGGGAACAAACTCACATTCGTATCACAAATGATGCAATTTTGCAAATTGTTTCTGTATTTGCGATTGGTTACAATAAACATTTTGCGATTGAAAGTGGTGGAGATGCCTCTATTACCAACTCAAACTCTAACTTTGGACAATTGTCTTTGGTTTCAGATGGATTTAAGAAAGCAGCATTTGCTAAAGATAATAAGGGATTTATTACAAATATTATTCCTCCAAGATCATCAAATGAAACATCAGAAAGTATTGATTGGTTAAGTATTGATGTTGGAGTTACGACTGCAGTTGGAGTTTCGACTCACTTATATCTTCGTGGATTTGAATCGGAAGATGATATTCCTCCAGTATTAACTCAAGGATATCGGATCGGGGCAAAAGTAGACGATAGGTTGTTTGTGAATGTTGGTTCAGGAACTAGTGAAGCATTTATTTACATGGAGGATGGAACAACATCATCTTTCAAAAATTATGATATTAGTGCCAGTGCTAATAGTAAGTTGACTGTCGGTTTGAATAATGGATTACAAACAGGTGAGAGGATTATTCTTCTAAGTGATTCTGCCGATTATCCGGAAAATATTGAACCACATACACCATATTTTATAATTTCTCTCGCTAACTCTTCCGTTACTGCTGATCGCGATAAAATTCAATTATCATCAACAAAAACGAATGCCGACAATAATAATTCAATTACTTTTTTTGGAGGTAGTAATCTTAGAATCGTAAGTAGAATTACTGAAAAATCTGCCGGTGATGCAGGTAGTCCAGTTCAATTCGATACAACACAAAGTCGTTGGTACATTACGGTAAACTCTGCAAATGAAATTTATTCCTCTTTAGATACTTTAGGTGTTGCTGGTATTGGCGCAGAAACAAATCCAACTTTTATAAAAAGATTTCCAGATAATAGGAGTTTGGATGAAAAAGTCTATAAGTTTAGAGTTGTAATTCCAAAAGAACTTCCAAATGCAAAAACACCAGAGTCTGGATTTATTATTCAAGAATCTAGCACAACCGGTGTTAGAGATAGTGTAGATTTTAGTTTATCATCAATTGATTATAATGATTTTGAATACAATAAAAACCCAAGATTTATCTCAACCTGTTCCCACAATGGAGATATTTCTTCCGTAACTACAGAACTTCCACATAATCTTGATGTTAATGATCAAATTATCATCACTAATGTAAAAGACACGAATAATACTGTTGGTTCTGGGATTAGTGGATACAATGGAACATTTACTGTTGCATCTGTAAGTCAAGACAATATGTCATTCACATATTCAAACTCTACTAGAAATCCTGGAATATTTAATAATAATACAAGTTCTAGAACTCTCGATCTTCCAAGATTTGAAAGAAATGATTTGCAAAGTAATTTCTACAATTTTCGTAATGAAGTAATTAGTGAATATATTGAAAATCAGCGAGATGGTATTTATCACATATATGCTCTTAAAGCAGATAATAAAATTTCTGCGGAATTTACAGAATTAGAGTATAGTCAAAGTGTCACTAATTTATATCCCCAAATTGATAGAGATAATGTAAGTGATAATCCAGGTTCAACCAAATCAAGAGCACTTTCTTTTCCAATTGGTGATGTTCATACAAGTGACTTGAAAGGAAGTATTACCAGAGAATCTGCAGATTCTTTTATGAAAAAACTTGGTGGTGGTCTCAGTGTAGATTCTGCACCCGAGAGTGGTGGCATTTCGACCATAACATTTACTAGAAATCATAAATTTGCCGGTATTTCTACTGCACATCTTTCTAATGTAGGATCTGGAACAAGATCTGATGGAACATATTACAATGTAAAACTTTACAATGAAGATTCATATTCAACTTGGAATGGTGCTACTGCAATAGTTAGTATATCCAGTAATGTTATTAGTGATTTCCAAATTCAATCACCTGGATCCGGATATTCAGATGGAAACATACTCTATTTTGATAATGGTGCATTTGCTGGAGATAATCAGGGACAGGTTACTCTTTCAACTTCTGGTATTACTACATCAATTGGTGATGTAGTTCAGGTTACTGGTATTGCAACGGTTGCTGATGCATATTATAGAATTACTGATGTTTCAGGTGTAAATAAAATTTCAGTTGCTAAAACTTCTGGTGATCCTTCTATTTTACAAGGAAGCATTCTTCTTCCTAGTGGACCTTCAATTTCAGTAAGTTCTTCTACGTTTTCAAATGAAGTTACAACCTTTACATGTTCATCTGCACATGGATTGGTTGCTGGTAATAAGTTCAGAGTAACTGATGCAAATAATAATAATCTTGGTGATCATATTGTAAAATCTAAAGTAAATGTGAATACATTTACCGCAAAAACCACAACACAACTAACAAGTCCATCGTTCATACTAAAACATAATTTTTCATCTAATGCAGGAGTATCTGATTCAAATATAGAAAATCTTTCAAGTAGACAAAATACTTTCTATGCTGGAGATACTTTTATTATTAATAATAGTGGATCTAATATAGGCATTAGCACTACTTTAATTCCTCTTTCTCATCCAAGATCCGGAGCAGCTACTGGTGTCGGTCTTACTGAAAAATTACCGATGGGATCTTATATTCAAATTGATGATGAGATTATGAGAGTTTCATCAACATCGATTACGGGTTCAGATGAACTGACTGTTCTTCGTGGTGTTCTCTCATCAAATGTTGGAATACATTCTGATACTTCATTAGTCAAAAAAATTAATATAATTCCTGTTGAGTTCCGCAGACCATCAATTATTCGTGCATCGGGACATACATTTGAGTATCTTGGATATGGTCCAGGCAACTATTCGACTGGTCTTCCACAGGTTCAAACAAGAACTCTGACAGAAAAAGAAGATTTCTTATCACAATCTCAAGAAAGATCTGCTGGTATTGTTGTATATACTGGTATGAATAATAGAGGTGATTTTTATATTGGCAATACTAAAAAATCTTCCGCAACTGGTGAGGAAACTTCATTCGACACTCCAATTCCAACAGTTGCTGGTGAAGATCCGGCAAGATTGAGTGCAATCTTCGACGAAATTACTGTTAAAGAAAGAATTGTTGTCGAAGGTGGAGATTCTCGTCAAATTCTTTCACAGTTTGATGGTCCTGTTACTTTTGGTGGTGAAGTAAGAATTAAAAATTCATTAGCAGTTACTGGAAGAATTAAAGCATCAAATGAAGAACAATCTAACGGTGTAGGAAATGGTGCTGCTGTATTTGATGGTGGTATCAGTATTGGTAGAAATGTAAATATTGGAGGAAGTATGTTCCTCCCAACTGGGGATCTATATCTTGATGATAATAACAGTGTCTACTTTGGTGATGATGAAGATTTACAAATTTCCTTTAATGGTAGTCACGGTATTATTAATGCCGTAACTGGAGACATTTATATTCAAGATAATGGTACTACTAGAAACATATTTGAAACAGCAACTGCAGGATTTGTTCCTGCAACAGATAATACCGGATATGTTGGGTCATCAGCAAAAACATTTAATGATGGTCATTTCACCAACTTTCAAGTCGATTCTACACTCAACGTAAGAGGTGCTATTGACTTAGAAGATAATGATGTTCTAAGATTTGGTTCCAGTGATGATTTGCAAATTTCCTTTAATGGTAGTCACGGTATTATTAATGCCGTAACCGGAGACATTTATATTCAAGATAATGGTACTAGTAAGAACATATTTGAAACATCGAGTGGAGGATTTGTTCCTGCAACAGATAATACTGGATATGTTGGGTCAACAGCAAAAACATTTGCCAGTGGTCGATTCACCGACTTTATCGTTGACTCTACACTATACGTAAGAGGTGCTATTGACTTAGCAGATGATGATGTTCTAAGATTTGGTTCCAATGATGATGTTGAGTTCTTCTTTAATGGAACTGATTTTTATCTTGATCTAAATTCTGGTGGTAATGACTTTATCATAAGAGATGGAACGACAAATCGTTTTGTTTTTGATGATAGTGGCCAATTGAGACCAGCATCAGATGGAACTGGATCTATTGGAACTAATACAGTGCGTTGGGCCAATGGTTATTTTGATGCATTAGATGTCACTAGTACACTCACTGTAAGAGGTGCTATTGACTTAGCAGATAATGATATTCTGAGATTTGGTTCCAGTGATGATGTTGAGTTCTTCTTTAATGGAACTCATTTTTATCTTGATTTAAATACTGGTGGTAATGACTTTATCATAAGAGATGGAACGACAAATCGTTTTGTTTTTGATGATAGTGGAATCTTCCGTCCAGAAACGGATGGAACTGGATCTATTGGAACTAATGCCATTAGATGGGGTAATGGATATTTTGATGCATTAGCTGTCACTAGTACACTCACTGTAAGAGGTGCTGTTGACTTAGCAGATAATGATGTCTTAAGATTTGGTTCCAGTGATGATGTTGAGTTCTTCTTTGATGGAACTGATTTTTATCTTGATCTAAATTCTGGTGGTAATGACTTTATCATAAGAGATGGAACGACAAATCGTTTTGTTTTTGATGATAGTGGAATCTTCCGTCCAGAAACGGATGGAACTGGATCTATTGGAACTAATGCCATTAGATGGGGTAATGGATATTTTGATGCATTAGATGTCACTAGTACACTCACTGTTGACTCTACACTCAACGTAAGAGGTGCTATTGACTTAGCAGATAATGATGTTCTAAGATTTGGTACCAGTGATGATTTACAAATTTCCTTTAATGCTAGTCACGGTATTATTAATGCCGTAACCGGAGACATTTATATTCAAGATAATGGTACTAGTAAGAACATATTTGAAACAGCAACTGCAGGATTTGTTCCTGCAACAGATAATACTGGATATGTTGGGTCAACAGCAAAAACATTTGCCAGTGGTCGATTCACCGACTTTATCGTTGACTCTACACTATCAGTAAGAGGTGCTATTGACTTAGCAGATGATGATGTTCTAAGATTTGGTTCCAGTGATGATGTTACGATTTCTTATAATGCTAATAATTGGTTATATACAAACTTTGTAACCGGCGCTGGAATTATCTTCCAGGATAATGGTAGTAATGTAATGCGATTGGAGGATAGTGGAATCTTCCGTCCAGAAACAGATGGAACTGGTGCGATTGGGACGAATACAGTGCGTTGGGCCAATGGTTATTTTGATGCATTAGCTGTCACTAGTACACTCACTGTTGACTCTACACTCAACGTAAGAGGTGCTATTGACTTAGCAGATGATGATGTTCTAAGATTTGGTTCCAGTGATGATGTTACGATTTCTTATAATGCTAATAATTGGTTATATACAAACTTTGTCACCGGTAATGGCATTGTCTTCCAAGATAATGGATCGAACACAATGATCTTGGAAGATAGTGGAATCTTCCGTCCAGCAGCAGATGGAACTGGTGAGATTGGGACGAATGCAGTGCGTTGGGCCAATGGTTATTTTGATGGATTATCTGTCACTAGTACACTCAACGTAAGAGGTGCTATTGACTTAGCAGATAATGATATTCTAAGACTTGGTTCCAGTGATGATTTCCAAATTTATCATAATGGTACCAACACTTACTTAGATAACAACACTAATCATATTGTCATTAGAAACAATGTAGACAATGATGATGGTGGTAACATTTATATCCAAGCTAAGTCTGGAGAGAACTCTATTATTTGTAATGATGATAGTTCTGTAGTTCTTTATTGTGACAATGTCGCAAGATTTTCAACATCCACGAGTGGTGCTACTGTTACAGGAGCTCTTAGTGTTACTGGTGATATTACAGCATTCTTTACTTCTGACGAGAGACTGAAGGACAATATTAATTTAATTGATAATTCTCTTGAGAAAGTCATTTCAATTAGTGGTAATACATTTGATTGGAATGATAAGTCTAATAAAGAAGGAAGTGATACTGGATTGATTGCACAAGAAGTTGAGTCTCTGGGACTTCCAGGATTAGTCACAACGAGAGATGATGGATACCTTGCAGTTGATTATCATAAGGTAGTTCCACTGCTCATAGAGGCAATTAAAGAATTATCAAATAAAGTTGATTCACTTGAACAAAAATTATCCGATAAATAACTCTAAAGTTTATAATAATGGCAAATATTAGGAAGTCATTTAATTTTAGGAATGGTGTACAAGTTGACAATGATAATTTTGTTGTAAATGCGAACGGTCTTGTGGGGATTGGAACATCCATTCCCACCGAATCTTTAGATTTGATTGGAAATGCAAAGATTACTGGTCTTACTACAACAGATTCTTTAAGTGTTGGGCAGACAGCAAACTTTTACGATGATCTAAAAGTTGGTTCTAATGTAACTATCGATCCAACGACTGGTGATGTAACTGCCCTCAAATTTTATGGAGATGGTTCTACATTATCAAATGTGCTTGCTATTGCCGTAGCAGGATTCACAATCAATGATGTAGGATTACATACATTTTCATCTGTTGGTCTTGGAACCACAAATCAAGCATATTTGTTACAGATTGGAGAAGATCCATCAGTTGGTACTGGTGTTGGTATTACTGATGGAAATATATTAGTTTCTGGTATTGTAACGGCAAATACGTTCAAAGGTATTCTTACCGGAGACGTAACTGGAACAGCAACTACAGCAACTAATTTAGCAGATGGTGCTAATATTACTACCGGAACTATTGATAATGCTAGACTTCCTGACAATATCAATGTTACTGGTGTTATTACCGCTACAAGTTTTAGTGGAAACGTAACTGGAAACTTAACTGGAACAGCAACTACAGCAACTAATTTAGCAGATGGTGCTAATATTACTACCGGAACTATTGATAATGCTAGACTTCCTGACAATATCAATGTTACTGGTGTTATTACCGCTACAAGTTTTAATGTTAGTGGAGGCACACTCACAGCAGACGTAACTGGAACAGCAACTACAGCAACTAATTTGGCAGATGGTGCTAATATTACTACCGGAACTATTGATGATGATAGACTTCCAAATTTAATTACGTCAAATATCAATTCATCTTCTGGGGTATCAACTTTTGCTACATTGAGAGTTAATGATAATGGTAAGATTAAATTTGGTACTAGTGATACTGCCGACTTAGAAGTTTACAACGACTCTTCTGATTCATATATTGATTCTGTAAATGGTTCTATCAACTTAAGAGTTAATAGTAGTGATAGTGCCATTGTTTGCAATAAAGAAAATTCTGTAGATCTTTATTTTAATGGAACTAAGAAATTTGAAACTACTGCTGATGGAGTTTCAATTGGGGGAACTGTAAATGCTACGCAACTCAACATTGATTCAACATCAATTCAAATGTCCGCTGGTGTTATTACCGCCACAAGTTTTCATGGAAACTTAACTGGAACAGCAACTACTTTATCAGATGCTGCTAACATCAATACCGGAACTATTGATAATGCTAGACTTCCTGACAATATCAATGTTACTGGTGTTATTACCGCTACAAGTTTTGATGGTAATGTAACTGGAAACGTAACTGGAGACGTAACTGGAAACTTAACTGGAACAGCAACTGCTTTATCAGATGCTGCTAATATCAATACCGGAACTATTGATAATGCTAGACTTCCTGACAATATCAATGTTACTGGTGTTATTACCGCTACTACTTTTGATGGTAATGTAACTGGAGACGTAACTGGAAACTTAACTGGAACAGCAACTAATTTAGCAGATGGTGCTAATATTACTACCGGAACTATTGATAATGCTAGACTTCCTGACAATATCAATGTTACTGGTGTTATTACCGCTACAAGTTTTAGTGGA
>Ga0209535_1003500_pt1 | contig 9974 bp, 9 predicted proteins | sample LinPmetageLP28_FD_184041 | JGI IMG/M metagenome (GOLD analysis project Ga0209535, IMG submission 184041) | Marine viral communities from the Pacific Ocean - LP-28 (SPAdes) (version 2) | ecosystem: Environmental > Aquatic > Marine > Oceanic | place: Pacific Ocean | collected 2009-08-22
GCTAATCCTCAGATTAATTATGAAGGTCTTTATCAAGATCCTGCAGATCCAATTGCTACATCAAATTTATTTAAATCAATGCAACCGGGTTTTCAATATATGAATCCAGATTTTATGGCTAGAAAATCTAGTGCCGCTGATTTAGCTGGTAATGTTCCTACGGAGTATGATAGACGAAGAGATTTTAGAAGATATTTTGATAATAAACCTTTAACCTCATCTGTAGCAAGCATGAGAAGATTTCAAGGTTTTAATCCAAGAATAGGAGTATCTCCTACATCAGGAATCATGAGTGTAAATAATATACCTACAAATTTAAATAGCTTACCTACAAACATGGGTGTTGCTAATGAAGCTGATGTTGATGAAGAAATTATTGAAGAAAATAAAACTAAAAAAAGTGGAATAGCAAGATTATTTGAAACAATAATGGGTATTAAAAATGCTGTTTTTCCTCAATTAAATTTTTCAGGTAATCCAACTCAAAGATTTACTCCAGGTTTTAATTACAGAGGATTAAATCAATCTATGATTAATGATGCTTTTGATCCTGTTACCGGCACTACAAGATTTGATAGAGCTGTACCTGGTTCATTTAGTTCTTTTAGAACTTTAAAAGATTATTTTGATTCTAAAAAAAATAAAGCACCTACATCTAATGCACCTACATCTAGTGGTGGTGGTGATGGTGGTGGAAATGCTGGAGGAGACATGCTATCTAGTGGAATGACCACAGGACAACACGCAGCGTTTAGAAATTAATGGCTAAAATAACTAATTATATACCTGAACCAAAAGAAAATTATGATGTAGATAATCAAAGACAGATTATGGAATCTTTAAATACAATGAAACAACAACTTAATTTTTCTTTTCAACAAGACTTAAAAAACGAATTAGATACTTTTAATTACTTTTTATCATGAGCATACAATATAAAAATGCATCTAAGATATTAGACGGCACAGCTATGACAACTGTTTTGACTATAGCTACATCAGCTGTAGCTATTATAAAATCTGTGTATGTATCTAATAACAGCACGGGAGCTGTATTAGTTAATTGTGATTTAAGAGATTCATCTGCTAGTACAGATGTAGAATTTTTTAGAAAGGACATACCTGCTACAAGTACAGTCAACGCTACAGAACAAGGGTTGAATTTAGAAGCAGGAGATGCTATAAAAGCTCAAGCGGAAACAGCTAACAAACTTGAAGTGGTAGTTAGTTATGCGCTTATAAACAGAGAGAATGAAAACGGATAATATACATAAGATCGATTGTACAACTATAACAATTTATAGAAATACAAAGACAGGTGAGACTTCTAAAGAAAAAATAGAAGGTCCTGATATTGTAACAGATGTTACAGTGCATATTTCACCTAAAGGTTTAGATGTATTCCAGAAAGTAATGAACAATGATAATAAGAAACCAAAGTCCTAAAGGCGGAACAGAACTACAATTCAACTATTTAGAAAAATATGTTGATAAAAAATTACTAGATCAAGTACAGATTACAACATCTGTGCCGGAAAAAATTCCATTACATCCAACAAAGATAAATATACTTTGGCAAAAAAATTCATACGATCAACCTAACTTAGCTCCTTGGTTTGAAGATAAAAGTAATCATCATAAATACGATTGGTATGTATTTAATTCACATTGGACATTTGAAAAATTTAGAGTGTTATTTAATTTACCATTAGAAAAGTGTTTGGTAATTAAAAATGGTGTAGAAAAAATACAAAAAGCAAAACCTTATGAACCAAATAAACCTATTAGAATAATTCATCAAAACACACCTTGGAGAGGATTATCTGTTTTACTTGGTGCAATGCAATTGGTTAAGAATCCATTAATTACTTTAGATGTTTATTCATCAACCGAAGTATATGGTAAAAGATTTTTTGATCAAAATGATCATGAGTTTAAAGAGCTATACGAACAAGCAGAAAAATTACCTAATGTAAATTATATTGGTTACAAGCCTAATAGTTATATTAAAGATAATATGCATAAATATAATATGTATGTATATCCAAGTATTTTTGAAGAAACATCTTGTATATCTTTGTTAGAATGTATGGCAGGTGGCCTGTATTGTATTACAACAAATCTTGGTGCATTGTTTGAAACAGGTGCAGAGTTCCCAATGTATATTCCATATGATAATAATCATAGAAGACTTGCAATGAAATTTGCTTCTGCAATAGAAGCTTCAGTAAATATATTACATGAACCAATGATACATAAACATTTAGAAACTCAATCTGATTATGTCAATGCTTATTATAATTGGAATAAAATAGGTACGTCTTGGACAAGATTTTTAACAGGAGCAATTAATGTCAAATCCAAATAAACCTATCTGGTTTACAGAAAATAAAAAAACAGAAGCTAATAATGATACCTATCAGACTGTTAAAACTAATAAGGTTGAAGGTGATACAAATGTTGTAGAAATAAATGTAGGAGGTGCAAATGGTAGATCACCATATAAAATTATGGTATGTACACCTTGTCATAGTGATGTAACGATGCATTATTGTCAGGCTGTTTTAAAGTTTCAAATGGAATGTTTACAAAGAAACATACTAGTAAGTTTTACTTTATTAAAATCTTCTTTAGTTACACAAGGTAGAAATTTATGTGCAGCTGAAATGTTAAACCACAAAGATAATTATACTCATTTATTATTTATAGATTCAGATATTGATTTTAATTTTTCTACTATTGAGAAAATGTTAAAAGCTGACAAAGATGTTATTGCATGTCCTTATCCAATGAAAATGATGGATTGGAATAAAATATGGAGAAGAGTTAACAACAAAGAAGATGCTATTACATCTGCAGAAGATATGGCAAGAGCTGGTTTTACTTATCCAATTAAAGTAGAGGATCAACATAATATTGTAGCTGAAAAAGGTATTATAGAAGTAACTCATGCTCCTACCGGATGTATGTTAATTAAAAGACATGTTCTTCAAGACTTAATTGATAAACACCCTGAGTTAGAAATATATCAACCTACTTTTATTAATGGAGAAGAAGAAAGAAAAGAAAATTTTTATAACTTGTTTGATACTTGGCATGATCTTAAAACTAAAAGATACTTTGGTGAAGACTTTGGTTTCTGTCAAAAATGGCGAGATATGGGAGGTAAAGTTCATATATATGTAATGGATACTATTACTCACGTTGGAGAGTTCTTATATCGTGGTCGTTTCTTTGATGATTTATATCAAGGCACACGCCCTGCTAAGCTTGCCAAACCCCTTGACGAAGATAAAAAAATCAAATAAACTATTATATTACAGGATTTCTACGCCTGCCCAACAGTATAAAAATATTTAAATTATGGCAATATCAAGAATGCAACAACCCAGACAACAATACGGATTAGGAAGTATAGTTAAATCAGCTAAAAAAGCTGTTAAAGGTGTAACTAAAGGAGTTTCAAATGTACTTAAATCTGATGCTGGTAAATTAGGTTTAGTTACTTTAGGTGGTTTGGGATTATTTGACAAAGGACCATTAAGTTTTTTAAGTAATTTTAATCCAATATCTTCATTTCAAAATATGAGTCCATTAGCTCAGTTTGGAACTGTTGCAGCAGCAGGAGCAGGATTAACAGCTATGTTAGGTGCAGCCGAAGAAGGTGATGCAGAAGCAGTTGCAGCTACACAAGATGTGGGATCATTAAGAAAATACTTAGCATCTTATTATTCTAATTTAGGATACACAGTAGATGAAATAGCAGAAAATGTAGAGAGAGATACTTCTGAATATACACAAGATATGGCTAGAGGAATGGCTAGTGGTGGTCGTATTGGTTATGCTATGGGTACAGAAGACAAAGTAGAAATGGCTGCAGGTATAGAAGGACTTCCAATTAATGTTAATCCTAAAGGTATTAAAGAATTAGATCTTAGAGAAACAGGTGGATTTATTGCACCAGTTGGTGTAAAAGAAAAAGCAGATGACATCCCTGCAATGTTATCAAACAATGAATTTGTATTTACTGCCGATGCTGTAAGAGCAGCAGGTGGTGGTAGTGTAAACAAAGGTGCTCAAATTATGTATGACACCATGAAAAAATTAGAATCGAAGGTAGTATAATGGCTGAAGTAGTACAACAACAAATTTTACCAGCTCCGTTTATTGAAGCGGCGGCTAAACCTTATTTACAAGAATTAACCTCAGCAGTTGGTGGTTTTAAAGCAGCTGATCTTTCAAAAACTTTAGGCTCACAATTTATAGCTGGACAAGATCCATTACAAGCACAAGCTCAACAAATTGCAACACAAGGTATTGGTGCTTACCAACCTTTCTTAACTTCTGCTCAAGCTTCTGCCGGACCAACAGCTTACCAACAATTTATGTCTCCATATCAACAAGACATAATTGATACAACACTAGCTGAATTTGATGTACAAGCACAAAAAGGAATTCCTGGTATTGCAGCTCAAGCTGTAGGTAGAGGTGTTCTTGGTGGTGGTAGAGAAGGTGTTATGAGATCAGAGTATCAAACAACAAGCGACAGGAACCGGGCAGCATTACAAGCACAATTATTAGGCCAAGGATTTAATCAAGCACAACAACAAGCACAACAAAATTTACTTAACCAAATACAATTAGGTGGTGCACAACAAGGATTCTTAGGTCAAGATGTTGGAGCTTTATCTACTTTAGGTGCACAGAACCAAGCTTTGGCTCAACAACAATTATCTGCTAATCAACAATTAGCACAAGCACAATTAAATCAACCTTTACAGGCAGCACAAACTTTAGGTGCAGGTATTACTGGTTTGATAGCTGGATACCCAGGTCAAACTCAAACTCAAGTTTCGCCATCACCTAGTCTAGCTCAGACAGCATTAGGAACTGGAGCAACGCTTGCAGGTATTTACAGAGCATTTAGTAACTAATGAAAACTTTAAGAAGACCTATGTTTAGAAAAGGTGGTAACGTTGGTACAGGCGTTATGACTGGTATTGTAGACAGAAGTAATTATGCTTCGGGTACACAAAGAGTTCAAGAACAAGATATTACAGATTACATTTCTTTAGTTAAAGGTGGAGATCAAGCTCAAAGTTCTGATCCTTTAACAGATTTTTTATTACAGTTTGGACCTAACTTATTATCTCAAACACCTACAGGTGGTGGAGGATTAAAAGGTTTATTATCTACAGCAGGTGGTGCAGCAAAAGACCCATTACAAGATTTAATTAAAAACAAACGAACACAAAGAAGTGAAAATCTTGCACTAAGAGCTAAAGCTATTGACACATTAGGTGTTGATGATCTTAAAAAAGTAAGAGCACAAGCTAGAATGTCTATTGGTCCACAATTAGAAAATGAAACTTCAGAAGAATATGCAGCTAGAGTAGAAACTAAAATGGGAGAGTTTATTGATTCTACTTATGCTAAGACACCATTTTTAAAAACAGATTCACCAGAAGAAAAAATATTTAGTTATGCAGAAAGTATGGTTAAGTCAGGGGATTTACCAGACATGCCTACTGCTAAAAATAGATCAAACTTTGAATTAAATAATTATGATAAATTAAAAGCTGCAGAAGTAAATATACAATTACCAAGAGCTAAAAAATTATATCGAAAAGGTAATCTTAAAAAAAATGCTAACCCTGGTTATTATTATGATGATATAACTGATACTTACACTAAGGTTAGTGTTAATGATAATGGGATCCCATTTATAGAACAATCTAATATTTCATTTGAAGAATTAATACAAAACTAGGAGGCTAAATGGCATACGATACAGATTTCGATCCAGAAGGCTTCATGGGTTTAGGTGATGAAGAATTAGGTAATGAAAGAAGTGCTTTTAGTGCAGCCGCAGCAGGTTTAGTATCCGGTATAATAAAAGTACCTGAAGGTGTAGTTTCATTAGGAGCAGAGTTAATTGACTTAGGTGCAGGTACAGATCTTGCAGCTGATGTAGAAATATTTTTTGATAAAATAAATCCATTTGAAGAAATAGCACAAGAAAAAGCAGCGGGTAGATTAGTTGAAGCGTTAGTACAGATTGGTGTACCAGGAGCTATTGGTTTTAATGTTGCACGTAAGATGGCAACTAAAGCTTTGCAAGCTAAAAAAGCTAATAAATATTTAGATCTTAAGAGACCAGATTTAATTAAAGGTGCAACTAAAGCAGATGAATTAAATAAATCAGCTAAGAGATTAAGATTTGCAGCTGCAGTTAGCGGCGGTGCAGCGGGGGAAACGCTAGTAGCAAACGTTGAAGATATAGGAAGTATTGGAGATGTATTAGGAGGACCAACAAGTTTAGATGATGAAGCTTTAGCAGACCCATCAAAAGATGCTGGTAGAAAGTTATTAAACAGAGTTAAGTTTGGTGGTGAGTCTATGTTTATTACACCTATTGTTTATGGTGTAGGTAGAGGAATTAAAGAAGCTGCCACTATGGGTAAGAATATTGAATTTAGTAATTCAAAGTTAAGTAGATTTTTTAATAGTATATTTAGTGCAGTAAGATCTAGAGGTGCTAAGCCACAAAAAATATTTGAAGAAAAGATGGCTGAAAAAGGAGCTACTATGGCTGATACAAATGAAGCTATGCAGTTAGTTAAAGAAATAGATAAACCATTAAATAAAATGTTTCCAACTGTAAAAACTATTTTTAATCAATCTACAGGTAAAGAAAAATCAGAGGTATTAGAAACTTTGAATGATGCTATGTTTTCTGGTGATTTAACTAAAGGTATTAAAGATGATATAGTAGTTGATCTTACAAAAAAATTAAAAGTAAAAGGATTAAAACAACCAGAGATCAATCAATTATTTGGTACACTAGGTAAAGCAAGAAATTCTTTTACTACTCTTATTTCAACAGCTACTAAACTGGGTGGTGATATGACAAATGTTACACCATTAAAACAAATAATGGGCCAAAGAGTAAAAGATTATTTAGGTGGTACATATAGAGTCTTTGAAGACAAACCTATACTACCATTTGTTAGATATACACCAACTAATGAAGCTTATAAAAATGCTAGAGATTTATTTGTAAGATATGCAGCTAGATCTGGAAAGCCTTTTGAAAGTGTTAATCAAGTAGATGAACAATTAAATAGATTAATAGATACTGCACTCGCAGCTAAGAAGCCAAACGAATTACCATTTTTTAAATATACATCTAAAACTGCAGAGAATGATGATGGCTTAACTAAAAAATTTTTTAAACAAGTATTAGTAAAAGATGCTGAAGGTAAAATATTAACAGGTAAAAGAAAAGCCTCTGCTTTAGCTGGTGCCGGTAGAAAAGGAGACATTATAGAACCTATTGGTAAAGGTAGTAAAATATTTAGAGAATTTTTTGGCGAAATGTCTGATCCTAGATTTTCATTATATAATGGTATGACAAGACTATCTAGTGTTGCTAGAAAAAATCAAATGTTTCAAAGATTAGATGACCAAGACTATTTTAGAAAACAAGCTGTAAAAGAAATAGAACAAGGTGGAGGAGTCGTTGCACCAGGGACCAAAGGGTTTTTCTTTGGAACTAGAAACGCAGCAGAAAGTGCTTTACCTAATCAAGAAATTGTAAAGCTAGATGATTATGTAGCTAATGCATTTAAGGATGATTATGCTATCAATCCTTTAGCTGGTAAGTATACATCAAAATCTATTGCTGATGGATTAGGAGAAAGTGGTAAAATTTTAAAATTTTTATTTGAACCAAGAAAAGATGCAACAGGTGTTGAGAAACTAGCAACATGGGGCTATCGTAATTTAATTTTATTTCCAAAAGCTGCATCACAAGTAGCTAAAACAATTCTTGCTCCGGTAACTCACTTTAGAAATATATTTTCTGCAACAGGATTCTCTGCAGCTAATGGTATTTTTTTTGAAAACCCTGCAATAGTTGCTAAAGCATTTAATGATGGTCTTAAAACAATTCAACCAGGTGCGGGTATTAAAAAATTTGCATCTAAATATACACCTTACAAATATAGTGAACAAGAATTTAATGAGTCATATAGAAAACTTTTAAGACTAGGAGTGGTTAACTCACAAACAAACGTAAACGATTTTAAAAATATATTAGGAGACCTAGGTTATGGTGGTAATTTAAATTTAGAAAAACCATTAGAGTCTATGGGTAGAAAACTTTTAGGTTCAGCCGGACGTGGTGCTAAAAAAATTATGAAAGGTGCTGAAGATTTATATACAGCTGAAGATGATTTATTTAAAATAGCTAACTATTTTGTTGAAAGATATAGATTAAAAGGTGCATATGGTAGAGCCGGTAGAGAATTTACAGAAGAGATGTTAGATAAGGAAGCAGCGGATATTGTAAGAAACACAGTTCCAAACTATGCTTATGTATCAGATACTGTCAGAGCATTAAGACGTTTACCTCTTGGTACCTTTATGTCTTTCCCATCTGAAATATTAAGAACAACAACTAACATTGGTCAAAGAGCTATTAGAGAAATAAAAGATCCAGCGTTAAGAAACATTGGTATTAAAAGATTGTTAGGTATGACAACTGTATTAGCTGCAGCGCCTTATGGAATACAAAAAGGGTTCCAAGCTTTATATGATGTTACTAATGAAGAGCTTGAAGCTATTAAAAGATATCTACCTAAATGGTCAGAGAACTCAACCATCTTGCCTATTAGAGATGAAGAAACAGGTGATTTAAAATATATAGATTTTAGTCATGGTAATGCATACGATGTAGCTATTAGACCACTACAAACTTTATTAAATAATATTCAAAATGGAATAGAAAATGAAGAAGTTTTAATGAAAGGTTTATTACAAGGTATGGCAGAAGCTGCTGGTGAACTTGCATCACCATTTATATCTGAATCTATTTACACAGAAGCACTAACAGATTTAACATTAAGAAATGGAGTAACAGATGATGGTAGAGCATTATGGAATGACAATACTCCAGGGGGTGATAAAATTAAAATTGGTATTGATCACCTTGCACAATCAATGCTACCTTTTTCATACCCACAGTTAACAAGATTATATCAAGCAGCTATGGATAAACCATCTAAACGTGGTGAGTTTTTTGAATTACCAGATGAGCTTTTAGGTTTTGCTGGATACAGAGCTGTTAGATTAGATCCTGTTCGATCAATGGGATTTAAGATTGCTCAGTATCAAAGAGGACTTAGAGAAGCTCGGGGTTTATTTACAGGTGGTGCAGACTCATTATTATCTGGAGGACCTAAAACTCCTGTGGAAGTTGTTGATAAATTTATTAAAGCAAACAAAGCAAGATTTAATGTACAAAAAAATATGTTAAAAAATCTTCAAGCTGCAGATATATTAGGTGCGGATGAAGATGACATATTTACAGAGTTTAAAGATAGACAATTAAGAGGAGATTATAGAGATTTAACTAATGATAAATTTGATCCTTATTATCCATCAAGAAATATTAGAAAAGAATTTGAAGAGATTGCAGAAAGAATTGGAGAAGAAAATCCATTTGAAGAAGTGGAAGATATACTATTAGATATAAGAGATGATTTAAGAGACTTATCTTTTGAAGATCAATTTGACATTGATGTTACAGATTACATAACTGAAGATATGTTTTCTGCAGGATTACAAACACCACCTCTACCAGGTGCAGTAACATCAGCAATGCCTAACCCACAAGTAATACAAACAGCCCAAGCTAACCTAGGCAATGTGCCTAATAATGGAGGATTGACAGCCACAGAAATGGCATTATTATCTCCAGAAGAACAACAAATAAGGTTAAGACAACGTGGAATGATTTCATAATGATTGAACCAAAAACTCAAAGAGAACATATTATTTCGTTACAAGGACATATGACAGGTATGAAAAAAGATTTAAAACATCTTCATCAAGATGTAGAAAAATTGGGCGGCAAGATAGACAAAATCTATTGGGTAGTTTTGGCTACAGTGGGGGCTGTGGCTTTTCAAT
>Ga0209535_1003501_pt1 | contig 9974 bp, 14 predicted proteins | sample LinPmetageLP28_FD_184041 | JGI IMG/M metagenome (GOLD analysis project Ga0209535, IMG submission 184041) | Marine viral communities from the Pacific Ocean - LP-28 (SPAdes) (version 2) | ecosystem: Environmental > Aquatic > Marine > Oceanic | place: Pacific Ocean | collected 2009-08-22
AACAGCCAACTCACTAGACATCTCAGGAGACATTGATGTAGATGGCACAACAAACTTAGACATAGTAGATATTGATGGTGCTGTAGACATGGCTTCTACCTTAACAGTTGCAGGCGTTTTAACAGGTGCTAGTTTAGATATTAGCGGCAACATAGACATAGATGGCACAACAAACTTAGACATAGTAGATATAGATGGTGCTGTAGACTTTGCATCTACAACAGCTCACGCAGGTAATGCAACCTTTGCTGACAATGCTAAAGCTATCTTTGGAGCAGGTTCAGACTTACAGATTTACCACGATGGAAGTAATAGTTACGTTAGCGACCAAGGAACTGGTCCATTAAAACTCTTGTCAAATGGTTTGCAAGTTAAAAATGCAGCAGATGACGAAAGTATGATTGTTGCTAATCAAAACGGAGCAGTAACGCTTTATCACGACAACGCAGCCAAACTAGCCACCACTTCAACAGGCATAGACGTAACAGGCGTAATAACTACTGACGGTCTTACAACAAGTGCTGACATAAACTTTGGCGATGATGACAAAGCTATCTTTGGAGCTGGTTCAGACTTACAGATTTGGCATGATGGAGATAATAGTTTTATTAGAGACAGTGGCACTGGTGATTTACAAATAAGAGCCTCAAACTTACTTTTAACAGATGTTGACGGAACAATTATGTTTGATGGACGAGACAATGGTGCAGTGTCTTTATATCACAACGGCTCTCAAAAAATAGCCACCTCCTCAACAGGCATAGACGTTACAGGAATCATCGTAAGTGATGGTATGTCTACTAATACTTCAGGAACATCAAACTTTATAGCAGGTGTCAACGCAGGTAACTCCATTACAAGTGGTGGTAATTTTAATACTGTCGTGGGTGATAATGCGGGTACTGCGATTACTACTGGTGATGAAAATATTGCTATAGGGTATAACTCATTGCTTACTGAAGACACAGGTAAGTTTAGCGTTGCTATTGGTGTAGGAGCTTTACAGACACAAAATAATGACGGCAACAACTACAACACAGCTGTTGGGCATGAAGCAGGTAAATTAGTAACCACAGGCACAAGCAATACCCTAATAGGTGGTCTATCAGGTGATGCTATAACCACAGGTGCTGGTAACACAGCAATTGGACTAGGTTCTTTATCAGCTACTACAACAGCAAATTTCAATACAGCACTTGGGTATCAATCTCTACTAGCAAACACTACAGGTACTCAAAACGTATCAGTTGGTTCAGCTTCTTTAGACGCTAATACAACTGGTAATTACAATGTTGCTGTTGGTGATAACGCTATGACTAACAATACCACAGCAAGTAGCAATACTGCTATGGGACAAGGTGCATTACAAAACAATACAACTGCCGATAGTAATGCTGCTTTTGGTAGAAATGCTTTACAACTTAATACTACAGGTACAAATAACGCATCGTTTGGTGCTTTTGCACTAGATGCAAACACTACAGCAGATAATAATACTGCAGTTGGTTATGCTTCTTTATCAGCAAATACTACAGGTACTCAAAACACAGCCGTTGGTACTGCTGCACTAGATACAAATACTACAGGTGGGCAAAATACTGCAATAGGTTATGCTGCAATGGACAATAACACTACAGGTACTCAAAATACTGCTGTAGGTGGACTTGCTTTAGACGCTAATACTACAGCCAATAACAACACAGCTGTTGGTTATGCTTCTTTAACAGCAAACACTACAGGTCATAGCAATACAGCAGTGGGTGGTTCATCAGGTACTGCAATAACCACAGGTACTGACACTACTTTAATAGGTTTTGAATCAGGTAAAGCTTTAACAACAGCAGACGAGAACACCGCAGTAGGTTACAGAGCTTTATTGAAAGCTACAACAGGTGGTTCTAATGTTGTTATGGGTCACTCAGCAGGACAAGATATAACCACAGGTACACAAAATACAGGTATAGGTAATTTAGCATTATTAAGTACAACAACTGCATCAAACAATGTAGCAATTGGGCATAGTAGTTTACAAGCTAATACTACAGGTGCAGATAATACAGCTGTTGGTATGAGTTCTTTAGATAGTGCTACCACAGCATCTTATAATACTGCTGTAGGTCGTTCAGCATTACAAGCTACAACAACTAATGGTAGTTCAACAGCAGTTGGAGCTTATGCTTTAAATGTTAATACAGGTGCCAGTAACACAGCAGTCGGTGCTTTTGCGTTAGACGCTAATACTTCAGCTGCAAATAACACAGCAGTAGGTAGTAGTGCTTTAGGAGCAAACACTACAGCTGCAAATAACACAGCAGTAGGAGCAAGTACTCTAGGAGCAAACACTACAGGTGCTAATAACACAGCAATAGGAAAAAGTGCTTTAACAGCAAACACTACAGGTGCTTACAATGTAGCTGTAGGGTTTCAGGCTTTAGTCGCAAACACCACAGGAAGGAACGTAGCCCTAGGTGCAGATTCTTTAGCCGCTAACACTACTGGTTCAAGTAATTGTGGTCTTGGGGACAGCACTTTAGCGTTAAATACTACAGGTACTAGCAATACTGCGGCAGGTTTTAATTCGTTAGACTCAAACACTACAGCCTCTAACAACTCAGCTTTTGGCTTTAACTCTTTAGGAGCAAACACTACAGGTGGTGTAAATACTGCTGTGGGAAGTTTAGCTTTAACCACTAATACTACAGGTGGTAGACTTACAGCTGTTGGTTATAAAGCATTAACTGCAAATACTACAGGAGTTAACAACGTAGCAGTAGGTTGTGAATGGTCTGGTTTAACTGGTACTCTTGGTTCAAACACAACAGGTGGAAGTAACGTAGCTATGGGTGACGCTGCTTTAGGTGCTAATACAACTGCTAGTAATAATACAGCAATCGGTACTCTTTCTTTAAGAACTAATACTACAGGTGCTAGTAATACTGCTGTAGGTTCTAGTGCTTTAGCAGCAAACACTACAGGTACACCCAATACCGCAGTTGGTTATGCAGCATTAACTTCAAATACGACAGGTTCTGCTTTAATTGCTCTAGGTTTTCAAGCTCTAGAAAATAGTATATCTGATAGTGATACAGTTGCTATAGGCGTAAATGCAGCAAGAAATGCAACTACAAGTAATAGCGTTGTTATTGGTTCACAAGCTAATAGTACAGGTGTTATGACTGGTGATAGCAATGTCTTAATTGGTCATCAGTCAGGATTTAATTTTACTTCAGGAGCTAATAACGTAGGAGTTGGTAAAGATTCTTTATTAGCAAACACTACAGGTGCAAACAACACATGTATTGGTAATCTTGCTGGTGATGGTATAACAACTGGTTCTCAAAACACACTCGTTGGGTCAAGTTCTGAAACTAGTGCAGTAGGAGTCAATAACGAAATAGTTATTGGGTATGGAGCAACAGGTAGTGGTACAGTTACAGCCACGCTTGGTATAGGGGCAACTGACACTTCTATTGGTCTAGGTAATACGTCTTGGAGTGGTTCTTCAGACGAAAGATTAAAAGAAAATATTACATCTTCAACAGCAGGGCTTTCGTTTATCAATGATTTACGTCCTGTTACTTTTAATTGGAAATCTATAGGTTCTATTCCTGAAGAACTTAGAGGTTACGAAGAAGGCTCTGATGAAAAATACAATCAAAACGATAAAACAAATCATGGTTTTATTGCTCAAGAAGTTAAAACTGTTCTTGATAACCATCCAGAAATAAAAAATGGTCATGCGATTTGGTCAGAAAAAACTGATGGAACTCAGGCTTTATCCCCTGGTGCTTTAGTACCAATGCTTGTAAAAGCTATACAAGAACAAAACGCTTTAATTGAGTCATTAACGACTCGTATAACAACCCTAGAAGGGTAACAACAAAAAAGGAGAATAGAATGGCACAAACAGTAACAGAATGTTTAGCAGCAGGAACTGATAGCGTAAACTTAATTGATGGTGTAAAAGCTGGAAGTTGGGACGTTGAAGGAATGACACAAGCTGAAATAAACGAGATGGTTCAAAGAAACGTAGACCACTTATCTACAATTTTACTATACGAACCAGTTGATTCTGATGATGACACTCCAGATGTAAAAGGAGCAGCAAGTAATTTAAAAACTACTCACGTTGCAGCAGTTACAACTGGTACTGATTACATCGCAGCAAATTAATTTATAAAAAATACCTGGGGAGGTAAACTAAAATGGAAAGTAAAGAAAAAGAATTAACTAATGAGCAAAAATATTTTCAAAGTCAAATAGAAGATTTAAAACAAAAAGAACAAGCTTTAAATTTTCAATTAGATCAAGTAAGAGCAAGTTTATTAGTATTTAATAATTCATTTACTCAGTCTACTAAAGATGTAGCTGAAGAAATATTAAAAGAAGAAAAATCTGAAGATAATAAAAAAGGAGAAAAATAATGGATATGTTAGTTAATTTAGTAAATTGGGTTACTTTAATTGTTACTGTTTCATCATTAATAGCAGCAACAACATCAACACCTAAAGATGATGTTTGGATTGGCAAAATATATAAATTTATTGATATGTTAGCTTTAAATATTGGTAAAGCAAAAGAGTCAACACCTAAAAAATAATGGCTACTGTTAAAGATGCTTTAAATGCTATAGAGTCTCATGAAAAAGAATGTAAAGCATTGTATACAAGTATTAATAAAAGATTAGAAGATGGTTCAAAACGATTTGATAAATTAGATAATATGATATGGGCAGTTTATCCATTTATTGTAGGCGTTGTATTTTTGGCTAAGTTTGTATAATGAGTAGACAGAAAAAATCAACAGTTAATAAAGCTAATAATTATACAAAACCAGGTATGCGTAAGCGTATATTTAATAGAATTAAATCTGGCAGCAAAGGTGGTAGACCTGGACAATGGTCTGCTCGTAAAGCACAAATGGTAGCAAAAGCTTATAAAAAAGCAGGAGGTGGTTATAAATGAAAGGCGTTAAACATTATACAAGAGATGGCACTGAGCATAAAGGAAGTTCTCACAAGATGGCTAATGGTACTCTACATACAAATAAATCACACACTAAGACTAGTGTAAAATTATTTCATTTTAAAGATTTAAGTCCAAGAGCTAAGAAAAAAGCTAAAAGTTAATGCCTCTTAAAAAATCTCAAAGAAGTTTAAAAAAATGGACAGGAGAAAAATGGACTACATCTAGTGGTAAAAAATCTTCTGAAACAGGTGAAGTCTATGCACCTAAAGCACAAATACAAAGATTAAAGTCTACATCTAAAGGTAGAAGCAAACTTGCTAGAGCAAATAAGAAAAAACGCGAAGCAACAAGAAAAGGCAAACAACATGCAAGACATGGTTTGCATAAAGGAAAAAAAAGATAATACATTAATATAGGAGAATATATTATGAATGAAGAAAGATTTAGTGGAGATATGAGTCGTAATGAAGTTGAAATAGACCTTAATAAATTTATGGCAATGGTTTCTGAAATTGGAGAACTTAAACAAAAAATCATGGAATTAGAAAATGATAAAGAGCCAGATAATCCTTGGCAAAAATGGATATGGTTATCTAATATGATAGACGCATGGAGAATTTTTCCTCGTATGTTTTTAACAGTCTATATTGTATTACTTTATAAATGCACAATATGGTTTATGAATTTACCAACACCAACCTTTGAGCAATCAGGTTTAATTTCAGTAGTAGTTGGAGCAGGTGCTGCTTGGTTTGGATTGTATGCAGGAACAGCTAAAGATAAAATTAATAGCCAGTAATAAATGAGCGAAGTCTTTGGTTTAATAGCTGAAGTAGGTTTCCCTATAGCTATGGCTATGATAGGTGGGTTTTTTATATTTCTTACTATTAAATACATACTTGAGTCTGTTGTTGGTCAAGTCAATTCTATTCATGGCATTGTCTCATCACTTGATAACAGAGTTAAAACTATGAATCACGACATGATAAGAATAGATGCAACTATGTGTGTTGTATTAGGCATACGCCCTGATCTTAATAGAATAGCTAGAGCTGACGGAAAAGAAGACGCAAGAAGAGATTAATGGATATTGCACAAGCTATATCAGAATATGGTTTTCCTATAGTAGCTACTGTTGGTTTACTTTATATGATCTACTTTATATGGGGTTTTATTACTAACAATATCAAGAAAAAATTATCTGAAGCTTCTGTTACGCTTATAGCTTTAATTGACAGAATTAGAGTTTTAGATAATGATATTATAAGATTACAACAAAAGTTGGACACGGTTATTGAATTAAGAGATAACCAGGAGAAAGAAAATGCCAAAGAAAGTTCTAAGCAAGAAGGATAGAGAAGAACAAAATTTTTTATATAGAATAATTGTTATTGTAGGAGTTATATTAATAGCAGGAGTTATTAGTGTAAATGTTCAAGCAGATCAAATAACACATAAGTTTAAATCACCATCATTTAATGGTGTAAATACATCTAGTCATTATCTTACTATTGAAAATCAAGAATTCAATCGTAAACAAACAATTAAAGACGAACTAAAAGCTGCTATAGAAGAAGCTGAAAGAGATAAAGAAAATTCTACAGTTCAGCGTTTTATTCGTAATTTTGAAAGCAGGGTGTATGCAGAACTAAGTAGACAGCTTATAGCTAATCTATTTGGTGAAACACCATCTGATTCTGGAGTTATATCTTTAGAAGGTAATACGATAGAATACAGTACAGATGGAGATTTTTTAACACTACGAATAACGGAGAGTGATGGTACAGTTACGGTTATTACAATTCCTATCGGTAGTTTTACTTTCTAGTTGTTCTATCTTTGACCAGTATGTTGATACATACGAGCAAAGATTTAAAGCAAATGATGTAGTACGAATAGACGAATTACAGTCTAAATATTTATTAAATGTTACACCACCAACAATTAAACCAGTTGTTGCTGTATACCCTACATCATTTACAGATCAAACAGGACAAAGAAAAAGTAATAGTGAGTTTGCTTTATTTTCTACAGCAGTTACACAAGCACCACATACTTTATTAATTAGAGCACTTAAACATGCAAGTAATGGTGAATTTTTTAGAGTTGTAGAAAGAATTGGTTTAGATAATTTAACTAAAGAAAGGCAACTTATAAGATCAGCTAGAGAACAGTTTGCAACAGATGAGGAAAAAAAGAAACAACTTGCTCCCTTATTATTTGCAGGAGTATTGCTAGAAGGTGCTGTTATTGCTTATGACAGTAATTTAACTACTGGTGGTATAGGTGCTAGATATTTAGGAATAGGAACAAGTATTCAATATAGAGAAGACAATATAACAGTTAGTCTTCGTATGGTATCAGTTGCTACAGGTGAGATACTTATAGAAGTGTTAAGCCAAAAAACCATATTTAGTTATGGAAAATCAGAAGATGTTTTTAGGTTCATAGAAATGGGTACTGAGCTAGTAGAAATTGAGCTAGGTAATTCACGAAATGAATCAACAACTATTGCACTTATGAAAGCAATAGAAGGAGCGGTATTAGAACTTATTACTATCGGTTACGATAGGGGATTTTGGAAATATGAAGAACTTAAAATTAACAAGCCTGATTGTGATGATGATTGCATCGCCACTTTACGCGGCTGATAACGAAATATATTTAGATCAAAGCGGTACTACACTTAATTTAGACATTGAGCAGTTAGGTATATCAAACATTATTGGTGGACTGAATTCAACAGCAGGTAGTGTCAATGCTTTTGATATTGATGGTACAAGTATGACTATTGATATTAATATGATTGGAAACACTAACAAGTTTCTTGGTGATATATGGGCAGATAGCTTTACGGCACTTTATAACTTTACTGGTAACAGTAATACTTTTACTATTCAAGTTGACCCTTCTAATACTTTTGGTGCTGACTCTTCTAATCAAAATATAGCTGTTACTGGCTCTAGCAATACTTTTACTCTAAACCAAGGCACAACTGCTTTAGCAGCTACTTTAGATTTAGACTGGATTATCCAGGGTTCTAACAATACAGTTGTATCTAATATTAATATTGATGGTGCTACAAACTATATGGATATAGATGGTAGTGATAATACAGTTAATTATACTGGTACAGGTGTTTCAGCATCAGCAGGAGGTTACTTTTGGTTAGATCATACAGGTGGACAAAGAACATTCAACATACAACAGTTAAGCACACAAGATAATGACTGGCTTAAAGTTATTAGTATTGGTGGCAATGCTGCTTCCACAGTTTGTATTATCCAAAACGACCAAGGAACAAGCACTAGCTGCTAATATTGGTGGGATATCTGAACTTAATGGTTCAGCACAGATTGTAAGAGATGAGCCATTTATTGCAGAGGTAGATTTTGCAATTCAAAGCAACGATGAAGCTGTTACTACTAATGGTCGTATGGCTATTACTTTTTTAGATGATAGTAAAGTAAGTTTGACAGAACATTCACAATTAATAATAGACGAGTATATATTTGATCCTGATCCTTCTAAATCAAAAATGGCTTTAACTTTTGGATTAGGTACTGCTAGATTTATTACAGGAAACTTAGGAAGAATAGATAAACAAAATATATCCCTTAAAACTCCTACAGCTAACATAGCTATAAGAGGCACAGACTTTACAGCTACAGTAGATGAGTTAGGTAGATCATTAATAATACTTTTACCAGACGCTCTAGGACTTTCTAGCGGTGAAATAGAAGTTATTACTGCTATGGGTAGCGTATTACTTAATAAACCTTATGAAGCTACAACAGTAAGTGTATTTGAATCTCAACCAAGTAAACCAGTTATATTAGATTTAACTTTAGATATTATAGATAACATGCTTATTGTTACACCTCCTAAAAAAGAAATAAGTCTTACAGAAGAAGTATCACAAAATGCTAAAGCTAATATATTAGATTTTAATGACTTAGATGTAGATTATTTAGATCAAGATTTTTTTGCTGAAGACGAGTTAGAATTTACTGAATTAGATATTAATTATTTAGATGTAAACTTTCTTGAAGATTTATTAGATATATTAGATTCTTTAGCTATAAGTGAAGATGAAGAAATATTAGCAGATGCAGGAAGAATTAATTTAACAGGAACTAAATTTGGACAAGACTCCGAAACGCAAATAACTACATTAATTGCAGGTGATGTTATAAGTGTTAGAAGAAAAGTTAATGATTCTATTAGATTAGATTTAAGTGGTAGCGGTTCTTATACCTTAATCTTAATACAAGATGGAGTAAGTAATGTTGTTAAGATTAATGGTGGCGGTGACTCTAATATAACTATAACGCAAAGTGAATAAGTTATTATTGCCTATACTTATAATACTAAGTTTGCCTTTAATATTTCAAAGCACACCAACAGAAATAATAAAACTTAAAACTTTTGATGCTTTAGTAACAATACCAGAACCATCTGGTAACTTTGTCATACTTAATATAACCGAAGAAGATGTAGAACGTGAAGGTGGTTATCCATTACCAAGACAAAGATTAGCAGAAATACAAATTGAGTTGTTAGAAAAAGGAGCTATTGGTGTAGGTTGGGTTATATCATTTCCACAAGCAGATAGAATGGGTGGTGACGAAGCCTTTGCTACAACATTAAGTTATGCACCATCTGTTATTGCTATGTTTGAAGATGGTAAAGGTAACTATCCTAAATTTACAGGTACAGTTGTCAAAGGTAATGATATTGGTGGTATAGTATCTAAGGGAGTCAAGGAAAACCTGAACACTCTATCAATAAACACATTACAGGGTTTAGCCATTGCTCCCACTGAAGTTGATCAACTTGTAAGACGAATACCACTATTAGTACGAACACCAAACAATGAATGGATTCCTTCTTTTGGCACACAAATATATAAAGCTTTATTTGGTGTAAAGACTTACATTATAAAAACTAATGATAATGGTATAGAAGAAATATCAATAAGAGGAATACCACCAGTTAAAACAGATA
>Ga0209535_1003503_pt1 | contig 9971 bp, 13 predicted proteins | sample LinPmetageLP28_FD_184041 | JGI IMG/M metagenome (GOLD analysis project Ga0209535, IMG submission 184041) | Marine viral communities from the Pacific Ocean - LP-28 (SPAdes) (version 2) | ecosystem: Environmental > Aquatic > Marine > Oceanic | place: Pacific Ocean | collected 2009-08-22
GATGCTAAGATAGGGTCAATTGTTGGAGGCAGTGCCCGCCAAGGTCAAGAGCTTAAAAAGAAGTTTTTAGATAATACACCTGCACTTGCAATTTTACGACAAAAGGTTGCGACAGCGGCACCCAGAGGTTATTTACGAGCACTCGACGGACGATTCGTCTGGGTTCGCTCAGATCACGCAGCATTGAACACGCTCTTACAATCCGCAGGAGCAATTATTATGAAGAAGGCTTTAGCGTTGTTCCTTGAATATGCTCCAAATTGGAATCTCAGATTCAAGTTACTAGGCTCTATTCACGACGAATATCAGATTGAAGCGGTAGAGAAAGATGCAGATAAAGTTGGTTACTTAATGGTAGAATGTATTAAAGCAGCAGGAATTGCTTTTGATCTTAAGTGTCCGTTGAATGGCGAATATAAAATTGGTAATAGTTGGGAAGAAACTCATTAATACTGGAGAACAGAATGGTTGATTTAAGTGAATTAGCGGATGGCCTTAAAAACCGCAAACGTAACCTTAGTATTACTTCTATACAGGACTTTCAAGAACGATTAGAGGGCTTATCTATTGGATTTGCTGATGTACGACACTTGGTCGAGTTTGTACAGAATCAGAATAAAGCTTTAAAAGCTGCTGAATTTAAATTAAGTTTTGCTGAACGGTTACTTGGACAGTATGTGTTAGACGAACGATTAATAGAGCAAGACCATGCGTAAATCTATTCATAATCTCGTTCAAGATATTTATTCGTTAATGGATAGCCGCAATGTTCCAAGTGATGTCGATGTTAACGCGGAAATAGAGCGTTTTGGTGAGGCCATGAAAACTCTGATGAAGAGAGAGTTTACCGCGACAGAAATTCGTGATACCAGACGGCTACGTTTGTCGGCTATAGGGAAAACTGATCGGCAACTTTGGTATTCTGCAAACAATTACAGCGGCGAAAAACTACAGCCTCATACTTATATTAAGTTTTTATATGGTCATTTAACTGAAGAGCTTATTTTGTTTTTAACCCGCATGGCAGGACATAAGGTGGAAAGTGAACAGAAGCTATGCGAGGTTGATGGAGTCAAAGGATCAATGGATGCTCGTATTGACGGTGTGTTAATTGATGTGAAATCTGCTTCTTCTTACGCATTTAAAAAGTTTAAAGACGGTACGTTAGCATTTGACGATCCTTTTGGTTATGTCGCTCAACTTAAAGCATATGCTTATTCGGAAGGTGACACTAAGTATGGTTGGGTTGCAATCGACAAACAGAATGGGCATTTAACTTATCTTGAGTATGACGAGAAAAAAAGCTGGAGTTCCGTATATCACAAAATTAATTATGATATTACTGAACGTGTTAAACATGTCAAAAAGATGGTTGATCAACCAGAACCGCCTCCGTTATGCTACGACACGAAACCTGACGGAAAATCTGGGAATCAAAAATTAGCTGTAGGCTGTTCGTACTGTAGTTATAAACAGTATTGCTATCCAAAATTACGCGGCTTTGTGTATTCGACAGGTGTGCGGTTTTTAACTGAAGTTTTAAATGAGCCAAAAGTACCTGAGATACCTTTGGATATCTTATGATTGATGATCTTTTTCCTGATGCTCTTATCCCCTATATCCCTAGCGGATTAGAATGCAATAATTGTGGACAACTTCAACCTGTTGAGCAATTCAAACAAATGCCATCAGGCGAGATTAAACGCAAGTGTCGGACGTGTGCTAGAAACCAATCTCAATTAGTAAACCATCTAAAGAAAGTTAATGCCTATCCTGATGCAGAATATAAATGTCCAATTTGTGATCGTAAGTTACTGGAATTAGCGTCTAAAAAGCAAACACGACTACAAACTTGGGTGCTAGATCATTGTCATAAAACAGAAACCTTCAGAGGATGGCTGTGTTTTAACTGCAATAGTGGACTTGGTCAATTTAAAGATAATTTGCACAGATTAAAAAAAGCAGTCAAATATTTGGAGTCACATAGTGTTAAAGAAAAAAGGTAAACCACCTAAAGGTTATGATAGTTGGTTTGAACATGAGTTACACCACGGTGAATTAAAGACTTGTGAGTACCACACGAAAGTCATTCCGTACACACAGCAAAAAACTTATGAACCTGATTTTCAATTGGATTCTAAAACAGGTTATATCTATATAGAAGCCAAAGGACGATTTAGAGATTCAGAGGAAGCTAGAAAGTATGTCGATATTCGACAATGTATGGGTCGTTTTGATGAACTTGTATTTTTATTTTATGAGCCTAACACACCCATGCCACGCGCAAGACGGAGAAGTGATGGTACAAAATTTACAATGGCTGATTGGGCAAAGAAGAACGGATTTAGGTATTATACTAAGTGGACTGCGCGGCAATTACTTAAGGAAGCGAAAGCATGTTAACTTTCCAAGATGTGTGTGATCGTCTTAAACAACAAGATGAGATCAGTGTTTTAGAAGTTTTAGAAATCACATCTGAAGAATTAGTAGACAGATTTGCTGATAAGATTGAAGACAATTTAGAATATTTTGCGGAGGATTTAGATGACGAACACGAAGATTGACGAACTAAACAAGAAGATTGACGAACTAATGTACGAACTTCAAGATATGTCAGGTAATTTAGTAAAACAACACACAAGCTCTGTAGATCGTTTTAAGCAGGTTGGAGGATATCACTACACATCTAAAGAGATACAACCTTGGGACGCTATGCAGTCATGGATGTCAGAAGAACAATTTGAAGGATATATCCGTGGCAATGCAATCAAATACTTAGCACGTTATCCTGAGAAAGGTGGTAGGTACGATATAGAAAAGTCTCAACATTATCTTGACAAACTCTTACAAATAGTGTAAAATGGTCGGTTCCGTTTGCGCATGGAGATCAGACTAAATGACACAATATCTAGGGATAACGATTAACTATGATAGAGATAATCGCCTCAGTGAACAAGCAGTTAAACTCATGGAAGACTATTATATGTATGAGCACGAAACCTCTCCTCAAGAGGCTTTTGCTCGTGCCAGTGTGGCTTATTGTTGCGACGACCTCAGTTTTGCACAGCGTATTTACGACTATGCTAGTAAAGGTTGGTTCATGTTTGCGTCTCCTGTGCTCAGTAATGCACCTGACGATAAACGAGACAATCGTGGTTTGCCTATTAGTTGTTTCCTTACTTACGTGGGCGATTCTCTTGATAGCCTTATAGAACATAATGGAGAAGTTGCATGGCTGAGTGTAAAGGGTGGTGGCGTAGGTGGTCACTGGGGAGACGTGAGAGGCATCAGCGACAAATCGCCCGGCCCAATTCCGTTTATGAAAGTAGTGGACGCACAGATGACAGCGTACAAACAGGGGAAAACACGGAAGGGCAGCTACGCGGCATATCTAGACGTAAGCCATCCTGATATAGAAGAATTCATTAATTTTAAAGTTCCTACTGGTGGTGACATTAACCGCAAATGTTTAAATTTGTTTAATGCAGTTAATTTAACAGACGATTTTATGCAAGCGGTAGTTGACGATACGGAGTGGCAATTGAAAGACCCAGATGGAGGGGTTATCAGGGATACAGTAAAAGCAAGAAAATTGTGGCAACAAATATTGTCTGCTCGCTTCAGAACTGGCAGTCCCTACCTTAACTTTATCGACACCGCAAGAAGACACTTACCAGAAGCTCAGAAAAAACTAGGTTTAAAAATTAATGGAAGTAACTTGTGTAACGAAATTCACCTTGCAACTAATGAAGACCGTACAGCAGTCTGTTGTCTTTCATCAGTCAATCTTGAACGATACGACGAATGGAAAAAAAGCGGAATGGTCGGTGACCTTGTTAAATTTTTAGATAATGTTTTACAATACTTTATTGACAATGCACCCAAAGAACTTTCTAAAGCTGTATACTCAGCGTCCAGAGAACGCTCTATTGGTTTGGGAGCGATGGGCTTCCACGGTTATCTTCAAAGCAAAGGATTAGCATGGAAATCGTTGAGGGCAGCTAGTGACAACTATAAAATATTTAAAGATATCAAATCCCAAGCCGTGGCAGCAACGTATGAGATTGGCTATAGAAAAGGTGAATGTCGTGATGGATTGGGTCTCGGCATGCGTAATATGCACCTCCTCGCTATTGCTCCCAATGCTAACAGTAGCATTCTTTGTGGGTGTTCTGCTTCTATTGAGCCTAGCATTTCCAATTGTTACGTTCACAGGACTAGGGCTGGTAGTCATACTCTGCGTAATCCTTACTTATTAGAAGTTCTTCAACGGCATGGGCAGGACAATGAAAAAACGTGGAAGTCGATTATTGAGAATGAAGGCTCTGTCCAGCATTTGGTTTTCCTTACGGACAACGAGAAAGATGTTTTCAAAACAGCCTTTGAGCTTGATCAAGCCCTTATTGTTGAGTTCGCGGCTAAGAGACAGGAATTTATCTGCCAAGGGCAATCAGTAAATGTATTCTTTGCTTCTGGTACTGACAAAGCTATTGTCAATCAAGTCCATCTCAAAGCATGGAAAGAAGGACTTAAAGGGTTGTACTATTTGCGTACAACATCAGGCGTGACAGCGGAGCAGGTTGGTACAAAGGTTGACCGCAATGCGCTAAGAGATTTTGACGATGAAGAATGTCTATCATGTCAGGGGTAACGCAGATGATCCACGATGAAAAACGAACTATCCTACAAAGGTTAGACCTACTCAAAGATATTGACTCTGCGTATAGTCGGTTGCTTAACGATAGTTATAGTTATATTTTACAACAGGAAAAACGTATTGATATGCTGGAGAATCAATTATATGAGCTTACTGGAAGCAAATAAAAGTTACAAGCCGTTTAGCCATGCTTGGGCTGTAGAGTATGCAACCAAACACGAAAGGATACATTGGATTGAAGATGAACTGGAGTTACAGACAGATGTCAACCACTGGAAATCCGGTGTCTTATCGGACACAGAGAAGAACCATATTACCCAGATCTTGCGGCTTTTTACGCAAACAGACGTTGCGGTGGGGACAAACTACTTGGAGTATTATATACCCAAGTTTAAGAACAATGAAGTCAGGGCAATGCTTACGGCCTTTGCAAGTCGAGAGTTTATCCACCAAAGAGCCTACGCCCTCCTAAATGATACGCTAGGACTTCCAGAGGAAGAGTTTACGGCATTCTTAGAGTATGAAGAGATGGCAGATAAAGTAGAGTTTATGAGTGACATAGACATGCACTCACACTCTGGCACTGCATTAGCTCTAGCACGATCAGTGCTAAATGAAGGGATGTCTTTGTTTTCTGCGTTCGCCATGCTGTTGAACTACCAACGCTATGGTAAGATGCCGGGTATGTGTACGGTCGTTGAGTGGTCAGTACGCGATGAATCACAACATGCTGAAGGGATGGCTAAGTTGTTTCGTGAATTCTGCAAAGAGCATCCTAGAGTTGTTACAGATGATTTCAAGAGGCAGATATATGATATGTTTAGAGATGCTGTTAGATTAGAAGATAAAGTAATTGATTTAGCATATGAACTAGGCGATATCAAAGGATTAACTGCTGAAGAAGTTAAACAGTACATTCGTTATCTTGCTGACAGACGATTGATTCAACTAGGCTTACGACCTAACTGGAAAGCTAAAGAGAATCCTCTTCCTTGGATGGAAGAATTGTTAGGAGGATCTAGCATCTCCAACTTTTTTGAGAAACGAGTGACAGATTATAATTCACATGGACTCACAGGAGACAACTGGGGATGGTGAGAGTTTACGAGGTGTACTGTGACAAAAAGTTCTTAGGTACATTTAAAGCTGACACAGCAGATGATGCTGTTAGGCAAGCTAGTGGTCAGAAGAGTCAAAAGAATAGCAAGTCTATTTATAAAGCAACTGAAATTTATAGTAGTTTTAATTTTCTTGACAAGATAAGAAATTAATGATTAGCTGTAGATTTCACAATGTATTTGGCTTGTCTGCTGAGACTGTAGAGAGCCAGCCTGTTCTTGGTTGGTTTAGTAATCAAAATGTTGACGATGCAACAGTCTACTTCTTTGACGGCTACATAATCAATATTCCTTTTTGTAAAATAATGATTGGTGAGATCTTTGAATGGTTTGATTAGTTCACTCTCCAGTGGAACCTTTGCCCTCTATTGAGGGCTTTTTTATTCTTCGTCCCCTGCCATAGCTGCTATCCGTCCTGACACACGGCCTGTTAACAGCCCAGTGGCTTCAGATGCGGATGCTTGTTTTTTAAGGATAGTCCTAGCTGCTGACATTTGCTGAAGTAAATCAGCCTTCTTTTTCGGGTCGTCTTCTAATAGAATTTTAGCTTGAATTCCACGGGTAGATGACCTTGCCCGTAATCTTGCAGATAAGTTTTCTGCAAAGCTTTGAATCTGACGCATAATAGCATTGCCTGATAGCAACCCGGTTGGGTCAGAAACAATAACCAAAGCATCAGCTAACAAATTTTCTTCCAAGTCAGCATCTTTTAATTTATCAGCGGTATTACTGCCGCCAGTTATTAGATTTTTTGTCCGCGCCATTTTTGCTTCGTTGATCATAGCGGCAGAGAAACGATTCCACGCACCGTTATTAGGAAAAATAGCCTTAAGTTGTTTTTCCATTAAGGGAGACCTTAACAAAGCCTTTAACGTATCTTGCCCGTAAGGTGTGCGCTCAATTTTGTTATATAAAGATTGCAAAACCCCTGCCGTATACGATTTAGCCTCTAAAGGACTAAAAGAATTAATGGTTTCTTTTAGCTCTAGCACTCCCATGTTTTTATCTTCAAATTTACGCCCAAGCTCCAAAGCTTCTTCAATTTTAGCAGATTCAGCAAAATTGCTTCGGAGTCGGCCGTAATCTTCATTAGTTGATTTGTTAATAAAATTAATAAATTCTTTTTGCTTATTCTTTAATGTTTTTCTTTTAAATACTGCATTGACACCCGGTGCTCTGTACAAAGAAAGAACTGTTTCATCCATATTTTTTTTCATTGTGTCTAGCACACGCAGAGGAGTTACGGATGAATCCGTAAGCGTTCCAGATTTATCTAATTGCCGTAGTGCTTTAGCTAGTGTTTCATTTCCTTCAGACGCGGCTTCGTCTGCCATTAATTTAACAGTGTTATCGTAAAGCTTCGCCATGTCTTTGTCATTCCGAATCATACCTGACACTTGGCTACTTTGTAAATCGTCAAACTTGATGTAGGCTTCAGTATAAGCAGCTCTAGAAATGTTTTGTAGCTCTTCAATATCGCCTTTTATAGCTTTAACAAGTTCTGGCGAGGACTCAAAGGCTTTATTAACTTGAGAGGTCACGCGATCAAATTGATTGCGGTGTCTCTCGCCCAAGACTTTATCCATAAACTGTCCTGCGTCAGGATTAATAGTTCTTATGCCTCGTAACTGACGTTGTATTTCTTCACCACCAGTATCGGCTATGGTCATGCCTTCCTGTTGTAATGCCGGCGATTGAATTGTTGCTTGAGCTTCTGGAGAAAGGTTATCTATACGTTCTGTGACAAGAGCTACAGCGCGGTCGTCTGGCTTTAACTTAGCCATTCTCCCGGTCATAGAGGCTCCTCTACCTAGAAAAGACAGTGGCCCACCAACTGCCGCACTTATTGCCCCTTCAGTCAAAGCCCCTTCTAAACGCTGTTGTGTCCCACCTTCAGCAGTCCCTGCACCGTATAAAGCACCCTCGCCTCCGGCAATAGCCGCGCCTTTTGCTGCAGTAGCAAGTTTGCTAGACGCTTGGGCTGTTTTTGCAATAGCACCTCCGGGTAACATCAGTGTAGGGAGCGAACCTAGAATTTCAGCACCAGTAGAAAGTATGGGATTGCTTTGTTGAAACAGTTTGTATTGAGCGCGTTGTTTCTTAACATAGGATTCATAATCATCACCCTCGTCAGCAAAAGGATTTAAACCGGCCTCTGCTAAAGTGCCTCCAAGCTCTTCACTGAATCCAAATGTTAAACCTTGCAAAAGCCCAGATCCTACCCCTGCTTCATTAACCTGACCTGTCTTTTTATAGTCTTTATAGGCAGTTTGTAACGATGGGATATCATAGCCTGTGGATTTGGCTAACTGACCAATATCTGAATTTTTTGCCCCTTCGTCTTGCATTTGGTCTATGCGCTTAAATATACTTTCTAAGTTTTTCATTAACGCCTTCTCCGCATTTGACCAGTCGGACCAGTACCTGATTTGTCGTCACTATCTTCGTCTCCTAGGAGGACAAAACCAGCCCCAATTTCAGCATCGTCATCACTATTATTCGTATTCTCGTTAGAAGTAGATGGCATCATTAATTCTTTCCCGACAATATAGTCAGCGTCGTATCCCCTCCCTGCAAATGCAGCCGCTTCATTACCTCTCCAATAGTTATAATCTTCGACAGCAGATTCAGAGGCGAGGATTAAAACTTCCTTCAAAGAATCTCTTTGTGAAGGTGTTAAACGCTGGCCTGTGTTATATGACTCAAATGTAGCCTTAAAGGTATCCAGAGCACTACCAATGCTTTGTGCTATCGCAAATTCTGATTCACGTACCACCGAGTTGGGGTCTAAACTTTTCATAAAGCCAATAACACTTGCAACGTCCCCAGCACCTGTTCCAGCATTTAAAAAAGCTAATCCTTTCTTAGCTTCATTGACAACTGTTCTTTGTATTTTTGCTGTCGTATCCCCACGAAAAGATTTTCTTTTCGCTTCTTCAATGTCCCGCACTGTGTTCTTTTCAGCAACGAGTGCTTTCCTTTCATCCTCTAGCGTCTTTGCCAGATTTTGATTTTTTGCGTCTCCTGCCATCTTGATTGCCCTACTGTAACGAGAATTGATCGCATCAATGGACCCACCTCCTGCAACCTGACCTTCAACATCGCTACTCGGTTTTAGTATTTGGTTAATTCGGGCACTCAGAGCCGCAGTGCTCGCTCTTTTTTGTTGCTGCTCTACAGCCTTTGCTACAAAATTGAAAGCCTTTTCTGGTGGCATTGTCGCTACAAGTTTTCGTAACGATGGAGATAACACACTGTCATTAAGCGTTGGAATTATTTTCGCTAGTGTTGCTTTTAACTCTTCTTCATTTCCTCGGGCATCTTTTAATTGTTTTATCCGAAGGTTGCTCTCGTCAATTGAAAGCTGAGAAACTTGCTGATCAAGCTTAGCTTTTTCTTTATTGGTTTGCGCAGTGTCTTTTTGCATCTGCAAACGCTCTTTTTCCATGTTTAGTCTGCTTTCTGCTCTAGCTTCTTCTTTCTTTTTAAAATCAAGATTAGTTGTTTGTGCTTCTAGTTGATTTGCTTTTTGGTCTAGCTTATTAGCTGCGCCTACAAGCCCTAGTTGTCGTAACCGCATTGCGGCTTGTTTAATAGATATAGGATCATTAGAATTCATCCCTTGTAAGGCTTCTTGACCCATCCGTGCTTGGCGTTCGTCTGTGCTAACACCTAAGTCACTAATGCTTTGTCCAACGTCACCGCCAACAGCAGAACCTATGCCTCCTGTAACACCCCTAAGAAGCCCTGCACCAGATTGTGCTCCCCTTTGTGCGGCTTGAGCACCATAGCGAGAAATAATTCCGGGGAGTGCTGTTGTGCCACCACTGGAAATCATTTGCTGACTACGAGCAAAAGACTCTTGCATCAGTTGTGATTGAGCGTCTTTTCGCACTTGACTAGGAGTTTTTAACAGTCCTGTCATTGTTCCATTCGTTGCCATTTATAATTCCTTATGAATAATCTGCAAAACCAGTAGGGACATTGCGCTTAATTTTGTTAGAAATTAACATTCCGTTAGCATCTACAGTACCTGTAATTCCTGAACTATCTGCAAAAGTTTTTGCTGGTTCAAAATACCCTAATAAGTTACTAAAGAACGATTCTCCGCTAGAAGCTCCTCCCGAATCGGGTCTAGCAAACATTCCAGATAACGAGTTAGCCAGTGCTTGAGTACGAGCCGCCTCAACATTAGC
>Ga0209535_1003504_pt1 | contig 9971 bp, 10 predicted proteins | sample LinPmetageLP28_FD_184041 | JGI IMG/M metagenome (GOLD analysis project Ga0209535, IMG submission 184041) | Marine viral communities from the Pacific Ocean - LP-28 (SPAdes) (version 2) | ecosystem: Environmental > Aquatic > Marine > Oceanic | place: Pacific Ocean | collected 2009-08-22
TTGCCCCATATCTTTTAGCTTATAGCGGGCAAGGAGTAACCGTAGGAAAAGAATACAACACATTGTTTGGATTACTAAGCGGTACTACTTATGAAACTTTACACGGGTACGTAATACTTCCCGAAATTAGACAAACAGTATTAGCCATCGTAGGATTCTACTTTGGATCATCATCAGTAAAATAAAACATTATGGGATACGGATCAACATATCAATCTGGAAAAAGAAAGAAGAAACCTAAAGCTGCTAAATCAAAAGGCAAAGCAAAAAAAAAATAAGTGCTAATGGCTAAGATTTGCAAAAAGGGAATTGCTTGGGCTCGTCGTACTTTCGACAAGTACCCTAGTGCCTATGCAAATATGGCGGCTAGTAAGTATTGCAAGGACCCGAATTACGCAAAGGGTTCTAAACGGAAAAGCAAAAAATAATTATTATGGCTAAAGGAGTAAAACACTATTTCCGAGATGGATCAAAACACACTGGTGGTATGCACAAGATGCCCAACGGTAGTGTTCATTCCGGCAAAACACATACTAAATCGTCTAGGAAACTATATCACCTAAGCGACTTATCTAAAACAGCTAAGGCTAAAGCTAAGGCTTAATAAATAATGGGTGAGCTTGCAAACTGGAGGAAACAAAACTGGGTACGGATCGGAACTGATGGCAAGATTAAAGGGCCTTGCGGAACTTCAAAGAACAAAAAGAATCCAGATCGCTGCCTTCCGATGGCTAAAGCCAAGAGTCTATCAAAGTCCGAGCGAGCAGCTACAGCCAAGAAAAAGAAAAGAGCCGGAGCCAAAGGAAAACAATTTGTAGCAAATACACCTAGAGCAAAAGTAAGAAGCAAGAAATGAGAAAGGTACATAAAAGTTCAAAAGGAGGATTGACGGCTGCTGGCAGAGCTCACTTCAAAAGAAAGACTGGTGCTAATCTTAAACCACCGGTTACTAAATCCAATCCCAAGGGTAAGGATAAGGCTAGGAAGAAATCATTTTGTGCCAGAATGTCTGGCGTAAAAGGCCCTATGAAAGATAAAAAGGGTCGACCTACTCGTAAAGCACTAGCACTCCGCAGATGGAAGTGTTAACAATTTAATCAATATATATTATGGCAAGACAAAAACAAGGAATTAATTTTAGCTCAGAAGCATCATCTATGAGGGCTAAAGTTCAAGAATGGAAAAAGACAAAACCAACTGCTAAGACTATGTTCAATAATCAAATGGGTGCACTCGGCAGTGAAATAAGAAAAAAGAACAAAGCTAAATTGGATAATGCTATAGCTTCTTGGAAAGCCAAAGACCCAAGAAATCAATCTAGTTCTCCTATACTTTCACCTAAACCGGTTACAACCACAAAAGTAGGTGAAGGAACTGTTCTTAAAAATAAAACACCGGAGTTAACTGCTTCATATAAAGGGGCTTTGGATATAAAAAAGAAACCCAAAACAAGAACAGCAATGAAAGGTAAGATAAGAGGTAGTGCTAGGATTGGTTTTAAGACTAGAGCAAAAGGAACTAATATTGGGGATTTTAAAAGAAAAACAATTAAGTAATAAATGTCTCGTTATTCATCATATGGATCTCTTGATGATCGTGTAGAAGAAGATGGAGATCGTTCGTTCACTGGATTTGCTAATCGGCTTAGGCCGGATCAGTTAGAGCCCGGTGTACTTGCGGATTCACAGAATGCTCGTATAGGAACCAACGGTGAGTGGCAAGTCCGCAAAGGTATCAATGAGTTACTAACACCGGTTGCTATTGGTACAGCATTGAAATTACCTTTTACGCTACCTACACTCGGACAGATAGGAGACGGAACTACTGCGATTCTTGACGATGATGTTGTTGAATTACTATACGGGTCGTGCCCGTTTTCTGATCCCAATATAGGGTTGTCAGAAATAAATCAGTACATTGTTATTGCTACTAATGCAAAAGCATTTGCTCTTAATTTAGGCACTAATAGAAGTATTGATATAGGTTATCCATCCGGAGTAAGCGTATCATCAAGCGTAGAAATGCTACAAGCGTTTAATAAAATAGTTATGTTTCGTGGTAGTAGTGTAGGATTAGAGAACTCTTTAAGGATATCTAACATTAGTGCTGCTGCACTTTCTTCCAATGAGGTTACTGTTACTACATCTAGTAATCATAATTTATCTACCGGAGATGTCGTTACTATATCTAATTTAACGGGAAGTGACTTGGATCCGAATCCCAATCAATCCGGTAAATCAATAACATATATTAGTGCTACTCAATTTAAATACAGTTTAACCGGAGGAAATACTACATATACAGTAACAAGTAACCCGGCGGTTGCTACTGATTTTACAAAGGTTGCTAGCGGAGCATACACTCAACCGACTCCTATTGATGTGACTGATTGTGATGTTGCATCCGGGGTAGCTACTTGTACGGCAAGTACTAGTGATGTAGCTCAACTCGCTGTAGGTGATGAGATTACAGTAAGCGTATTAGATCAAAGTCAGTTTCCATCATTTACTGTAGGTGAAACATTTGCCGTAAGCACAATACCTAGCACTACAAGTTTTACTTTTCTTACAACACATAAGGATCAAATAAATAAAAAGTTTACTTGTGATTTACCTATATCGGTAGCCGGCGGATATATACACCAACCGGCCGCACCCTTTGGCCATTATCATCAAAGGCGTTTAGTACTCCCGTATTCAAACAAACCTACTGGCAGTGCCGGATCCGGAACTTACGAATACCGAAAAATCTTAGACGAAGCAATATTTTCTGATATACTGGACAGTAATACGTATGACCCTATATTTGATCAGTTCAGATTTAATGCCGGTAAGGCTGACAGAATAGTAGGGTTTCATTCTTTTTCTGAAGATACTCTTATTGTTTTTAATAGAAATAGTATTCACCTAGTTACTGATACTACAGTAATAAGGGAAGCTGAAAGTAAACTCCTAACAGAAGAAGTAGGATTAATATCAAAGAACTCTATAGAACAAGTCGGTAACCAGATATTATTTCTTTCAGACAATGGAGTTTATTCTATTGGCTTTATTGAGGGCTATCAACTCCGTGGTCTTGAGGTTCCATTGAGTGAATCAATACAGAAAACTATTGATAGGATTAATAAAGATAATGCACACAAAGCTCAGTCAGCATATTTTGATAACAGATATTACCTAGCCTTACCCTTGGATTCACCGGGGGTAAATGCTACTAGAAATAATGCGATTATTGTTTATAATTTTTTAAACAAACAATGGGAATCAATTGATACGGTTAACAATGCGGATTTTCATATAACAAATATGTTTGTTGCCGGAGAAGGGAATACCCGTGGTGTTTATATTACTAACGATATTGGTGCAATTAATCAAATAGAAGCTAGAGTAGATGGATATGACACACTGGTCACGACAGTCGGTGGTGATGCACAACAAATAGAGGTCAAGGGTTCTGCTACTACTAGACAATTTACATTAGGTACACTTGACAGAAAGAAGTGGAAGTCATTTGAGATGCACGTTGAATCATCGGCGGATAGAACTTCGGACTTTAATATAAGTGCAGAACTAGAAAATCTTGATAGGAATATATCCGTAGGAACATTAAGTACATTTAACGGTGGATCCGTATTGGGAGCTAACAATGATGTTTCTATAAGAGGAAGGTTGGGAAATCCTAGAGCATATGGTGTACAATTTATAATTGACAACACATCTGGAAGACCTAGACTTCGGGCAATCAAAACGGATGGTATTGAATCATTCAGAACAATAGAAAAAGCAGACTAATATGACAACACCTAGAGGAGATGGAGTAATCAACGTAGCGGTTCCCTATGCAAATGGAGGGCAAGTTACATCTACTAACTTAAATGACATCGTGGATGATGCTGAGTTCAACACAAATGCTGTTGACGATAGCTCAGTAGGCATCAATGGATCCGGTAAATTGTTTGTAAAAGATGATGGTATTACCACTGCCCGTATACTTAACTCAAACGTAACTACAGCTAAGATCGCAGATAATGCTGTTACTACAGCTAAGATTTTGGATTCAAATGTTACTACTGCTAAGATTGCGGATTCAAACGTAACACTAGCGAAGGTTGCAAACATTGCTGACGATAGAGTTCTAGGAAACATATCCGGTGGGGCTGCTGCACCTAGCGAATTAACTGCGGCAAATGTGGTAACTATGCTAGGGACTTCTTTGATGAACCCGACCTCAATAAGTGGTTCTACTAACACAGTTGTTTTTTCAAATGGTCTTACTTTAAAATTCGGATCCCATACTACAAGTGGAAGTAGCAGAACCCAAACTCTAAACTTTTCTGATCACGGAGGAAATTTTTCAAATGACTGTATTTACTTTTATCCTTATCTTTTAAACAATGATTCGGGGAATTTTACCAGTACTAGTAATACCTATGTTAGAACTCAAACTGCGTCATCAGCTGTATTTACCGTAACTTCCACTGCAAACAGTCTCGTTTTTAAATTTATAGCAATAGGATATTAATTATGTCAGTACCTACAGCCAGAAAAATAAAATCTAAAGAAGAGCTTAATAAAGTTCTTAGGGCTGCTCGTGCGGATAATCATAATATGCCTACCCCTACGCACGTAATAGAAAAAGACGGGGAGATTGTGGGTTGCTGGGGTTTGGGAAATATACCGTTAGTAACTGTATGGCACAAGGAAGGAAAGCTGGGGCCAAAAGAATCCTTGAACTTAAACTCAACGTTTAAATCAATTATGGATGACAGAGGTAACGGAGTATTCCTTATAGCGTGCAATGAAGATTCACCGTATATGCCATTTATGGAAAGAGTAGGATACGAACCAGTATGGAAAACTAATTTATTATTATCAAAATGAACAAGTTATTAGAATTTTTAAGACCGATAGATACTTTAATATGGAACTACTTTGTAAAAAGTAAGTTCATCCTTTTCTGTGGTGGCGGTAAATCAGCAGATCCAGTATACGTCGAACCGCGTGATATGGGTGAGGATGCTAGAAGTTACCTAGAAACCATAACGGATCCGGAGTTAGTCGGCAAACAATTAAACGCGGAAAAAGAGTTCGGTCCTCAGTTTGATTTAGTAAGCTTATCTAGGACTCAGATTATGCTTGAGGGTATTAAGGATCCAAAGGAATCCCAAGCGTATGGAAGTGCGACTGCAAGAAGAATAGCACTTCAAGCCAAGAAGAAAGCATTACTGGAAGGAAAAGAACGTTTATCTGAAGAAGATATTCAAAAACAAATAGATATACTTCTTCCAGAACCCGAGTACAATCAAAGAAAGTCAAAAGACAGACGTAGGGCTAAAGAGAAATACGACAGCGATAGAGCCGCACTCCTAAAGAATTATACTGAATCCAATGATGTTAACGAGACCGTAAGTGAGATTGACGCAGAGTTAGCTGGGGTTATAGAGACTATTACGCAAATTGAAAATCAACCGGCCCAAAAGGGGTTGATAGAGATGGCCGAGGATACGGCTAAAGCATATGATAAAATCATTGCTGATAGTAACACATTCAAGAGAGAGCGTGACATCCTTGATATGGAGTATTTCGGGCAACAAGCTACTGATGCAACGAGAGCTTCTGATCCTTATTCTACCGGAATAGCTGAAAAAACAACTGAGTTGTCTGATAAGTTAACTGATAGGGCATTAGCCGATACAGAACAATCAGAAGAAAGAATGAAGATGGGTCAGATTGCTGACCGACAAGCAGCACGGATTGATGACCTAGAAAAAATATCTGAGGATCTTAGGACTCCGAAAGAAAACGAGGAGTTAAATAATTTAAAAAACTTACGTGACCAGCAACAAAAAAGCTTGCTAGATCCTTCGTTAGACAAGGCCTTAGATCCTAACCTTTCAAAAGAAAGAAGAGATTTGAGGACAATTGCAGATCAATCAATGCTCGCGGCGGAAGGGCCTACTGGTGTTGCGTTTGATAGACAACAATCCAATCAACAATCTTTAGCGGATATGAGTATGGATTCAGCTACTTCCTCTACAGCAAGGGCTAATAACCCTATGCTTGCCGAAGGTCGTGGTGAGTTGGGATCACTAGCAGACCAAGCACAAGGATTTGCTATGAATCCTACGTCAAACGAAGAGAGAGCACAGCTAGGTGATATGGCACAGCAGTCAAGGGACTTTGCTGATTCCTTAATGGCAGAAGCACAGAACCCAGCGTTGCCGAATGAAGAGAGACAAAGGCTTATTAATATGTCTCAAAATCAAGAGCAACGTGCGAATGAATTATACTCCAGAGCCGGTGATGTAAGTCCAGAACAGCAACAGTTACGTAATCAAGCTACTTCAATGCAACAACGTGCACAAAGCTTATTTGAACAAGCAGAATCAGCACCATCAGCCCAAAAAAGGGAGTTACAAAATGCCGCAAGGGATATGATGGAAAGAGGAAAGGGATTGTTTGAGCAATCAAAAACAACTTCTTTGAAGAGAGCCCAAGCCGGTTCATTAGCACAACTTTCAGCAAAGCAAGCAAAACAATTAACTGCCGATGCTACGGGACCATTGTCTTCACAACGCAGACGATTGGCTGAACAAGCAGCTAGACAGCAAGGATTGCGTACCGGTCGTATTGGTGACAATGCACAGTTAGCTTCTGAGTTATTGAATAGAGAAGAATCAAGGGCGGCTTTACGTGATGAGGCAAGAAAGTCTCGAGATCTTGCGTTCACACAAGCTTCTACGTATGCTACGGATGCAGCAAATGATAGCAATCAATTAAGAACTTCTGCACTCGGATATGAAACTGGTGGGTTTGATAGAGCTCGTGGTGTAGAAAGTGATATCGATGAACAAAAATTAAATTTATTACAAGAAGGTAGACTTTCAGAGGGTCAAGCATTTGATGCGGGACTTGGTATCGAAGGTCAAATTTCTGATCAAGAAACATCTAGAAACGCTGAAGCAAGGGCTACCGCTGGTCAATCATTCGATATGGGTCGAGAGATTCAAACTGACCTAGATGATCTCACAGAAACTAGACGTGATCAAGCACTAGACGCACGGGGTGATGCACGGGATGCTACCACTGATTTAATAACTATAGACAAAGGATTTAGGGACGAATCGGAGGAAAGACAACAAGCTTTACTGGATAGAGATGAGTCACTAAGGAAAGAGGCTCGACTAGACAGAGAAGCGGCTTCATTAGAGCAACGTGGATTATATGAGCAAGCGAAGGGCCTTAGAGAAGAGGCGGACGAAGCCAGAGAAGCTGCTTCTGACGCTGTACAAACTGTTGCAGATATAGATGCAAGTTTCCGTGCAGAGGGTAGGCAGAATATCGGTGATGCTATAGGGCTCGGTGCCGGTCTTGCGGAAGCCGAAGAAAACCTAAGGCAAACAAACTTAGATGAACAAGCAGACATTAGGGGTGAGATATCTGATGCAGAATCTACTGCATTTGCTAATCAAGGTGTTCTTGCTAATTTTGATTCCGCGGTAGATCAAAACAAAATAACTAACGCTTTGGATTCTAGTAAAACATCATTTAATATGAATCAAGCTGTGGGTGATAACAGTATGTTAGCGGGTACATCTACTGCACCTAATATGGGTGCAACCGCTGTAGCCGGAGCACCGGGAGTATCACAAGGTTTTCAACCTTTGTTCCAAGGAGCTATAGGTACTGGGATTAATATAGGCCAAGTGAATAGAGCAAACGAACAAGATTTTGAAAACACTAAAGCAAGAATTGCGGCGGATAACAGAGCATCCAGTCGTTCAACTTTTGGTACGTTGGTCAAGGCGGGTGCTGCAATGCTTCCCATACCCGGAGCATCAAAAGTAACTGAAGGAATAAACTAACAATAACTTTTAAAAAATATGAGAGCACAAATAGGACAAAACGTTGACCCACGATTAGGGGTACTTGATTTCAGCCCACAAGCTGATGCGGCACGGACTGATGCGGCTAGTAGAATTGCATTGGGTTCCGCTATAGGAGAGGCACTTACTGATTATAAAGCAAGGCGTGATGATGACAAAACAAAGCGTGATTTAGCTAGTAAAATTTCTGGTGGTAAGAGTGCTTTTATGTTGGACTTCTTGGGCCTTGATGACAACGATGATGTTAAGGGTATCTCTTCCGATGAAGTATATGATGTTATTAAAAATGCTAACGCCAAAGAAATAGCTGACTTGTACAAAACATTCTTCTTAGCTGAAAAGAAAGCAGAAGCAGAACTTAAGGCATCACAAGTCAAATCCGGAAAAGTTAATTACGGAAATATAAACTCTATGACTAAGTTCTTTGAAGAAAATGATAACTTAAGTAGGGATACAAAAAACGGATTTATCGTTGATAAAAAGAAGAAAGTAATACCGTTTAATGATCCTAGGATTAAGGAACTTCAAAACGATCCAAGCTTCGATAGGGTTTTCTACGGGTACAAAAATGCACCCAATTATTCAGAAGATGAAGATAATTCTTCTTCAAATAAAAAAATAGAAATACTTTAATAATGGCTGTCAAGAGAGTCAAGTTACCCAATGGTACAGTGCTTCGACTTGATGTCGGAGACGATGTAACTGATGAAGAAATTATCGATTTTGCTTCACAGCAATACGAGAAAGATTTTTATGATTCCTTTGACCAAGAAGATAACTTTGCTGTAGATATAGCCAAGGGATTTTCTTCGGGTGCATTACAAGCTATTGCAAACACAGCCGCTGGTGTGCAGTCCGGTGCAGCTTTTCTGGCCGGTGACGATCCGGACAGCGAGTTCCTACAGAAGTTACAAGATAATGCTTCTAGTATTCGTAGCTGGTCACGAGGTGTAGACAAAAGACTAGGACTGGATGAAGACTTTGCTGAGAGTATTCCCGGACAAGTAATGAAGGGGTTTGGCCAAATGGCAGTACAATTACCAGCAACGGTTGTGGGTGCTGTAGGCGGGTTCGGGTTGGGCGGTCCAGCTGGAAGTGTAGCCGGAGGATTAGCCTTAGGTGGTGGTACGATGATGGCACAGATGCAGACAGAAGCCGTAATGGATGCCGAAAGAACTCTTAATAAAAATCTAGATGAGTTCTCAGAACAAGAAAGAGACCAGACGGCGGTTACTTCATTGTCCTATGGTGCAATCGGTGGTGCCCTTGAATATGCTCCGGTTAGTAAATTTATTCCCAAGCCTCTTAAAAATAAAGTTGTAAAGTTTTTCAGTAAAGGAAAGAAGAGGGGGATGCTCAGTGGTTCTGAAGTCAAGGAGGTTGTTAATTCATTGAAAAAAGATGTTGCCCAAGGTGCTGTACTCGAAGGGTTTACTGAAGCAGCACAAGGACAATTGTTGGATACTTTAGCGGCATCAACATACGATGATGACAGAGATTTAATTTCATTTGACGTTCTTAAGCAAAGAACTACGGAGGCTATAGTCGGTGGTATTGTGGGTGGTGGTACTACTGCTTTTACTGGTACTGTATCACGTGCTGTTGCACCGGAGCAAACCAAGGAAGTGGTTACATCCGGCAATAAAGAGTTCAAGGTACAATTTGATATTATAAATGAAGGGGTAAACACTGACCTAATAAGGCAACCCCAGACACAAAAAATTATAGCCACTAGTCTAGATGAAGCTAATGAGATAGCAAAGGCAATTTTAATGGAGAATCCAAAGGCTGATCTTAAATCAATAAAAGTTTTTTCTCCAGAGGAAGTTGTGGAAGACGCATTGATTCCGGACATTGACCTAGAGGATGAAGTTACTTTTGCTCCTACGGAAACTGTTGGAGTATTCGGGGATGACGTTGACTTGGATTCAATGGATCTTACTCCGCAACAAAAAACAGAGATAGTAGAGGTAAGACAACAGTCAAGAGCTGAAGCCCGTGAAATCTTAACCGCACTAGCGGATCCTACTGCTAACCTTGATCCGGAAGTACTGAGACAAGGCATTGAGGCCCTATCGGATCCGAC
>Ga0209535_1003506_pt1 | contig 9969 bp, 9 predicted proteins | sample LinPmetageLP28_FD_184041 | JGI IMG/M metagenome (GOLD analysis project Ga0209535, IMG submission 184041) | Marine viral communities from the Pacific Ocean - LP-28 (SPAdes) (version 2) | ecosystem: Environmental > Aquatic > Marine > Oceanic | place: Pacific Ocean | collected 2009-08-22
TACTTATCGCCCTTTGATCTTCTAATTCAACTTGCATATGCCACGGAATACTTTTATCTAGTTTTCCATTTACTCCTGAAGGTATTTGGAATGAAGGCTTGGGCCTTTCTGCCCACTTACGTTTGCTTTCTGTATATGCTCGTTGTGGCATTCCGTTGTAGAGCTTTTTAAGGTCTTCTTCTTTGTAGCCTTCAACCACCCGGCTCGCAGTAGGATCGGATTGCGGTTTAAGGGTAACGTTGATTCCTTGTTCGTGAAAGAAGAGAGCATTTTCCCAATCCCTTTCAAACCAGTCTGGTACCATAACTTGATTAATTGTAACTTGTACATCGTGCTCCTGACAGAAGATCAACTTGTCTGCAAAGTCTTGCATCTTCTCTTTGTTGTTTACGTGTTCTGTATGCAGACTTGCTGTAATACTTGCTCTATGAAATGGCTTTGCATACTCTACATAAGTTTCAAACCACTTCATTGGTCGACTACAATTAGACGTCATGTGTACACTTGTATAATTTGTATTCTCTACATCATCTGCTAAGTGCTTTAGTATATCCAAGTATCCAGGATGAAAAGTAGGCTCTCCTCCCGACAAGGAAAAGTGGAAACTGTTAAAACCGTTATCACGTGCCTGCCTCTTTATCTCATCGATTGTAAGAAGACATAGCTCTGTTGGCCGGTGATCTTTACGATCTGATCTGGCGTATGGCCAACAATAACTACAGCGATAGTTGCAAAAGCGACCAAGGAGCCAACTAACAGTAAAAATATCTCTGTATAAGAGTGTTCTTTGACCCACCGAAACAATGTCGTCAAACGGGATCTTAGTAAAGTCATAATTGCTCCATTTTAAGTCTTCATTCATAATTTAGTATAGCACCTTTTGTCTTATATGTCAAGTATATCTATTAAATCCCCAGTGTCTTTCCATACACCACCAACATTTACCACAATGCTTGTCAATATTGTATTCTAATGTGTTTTCAAACGCTTCACAACTACGTGTTAACGGAAATAGAGTATCTATAACTCCTAGTGTTTCGTACAATTCTGCAACACCTTTTTTGTCAATGTTAGAAAGATGTCTCCAAGAATTGTTTACACGTACAGGAAAATTTTTTCCGTTCCTATCATCAGCAGGCCCATTGTGCAAATGCTGATCTGTAATTTCTTTAGGAGGGTTAGCTGTTATACCTGAATAGTTTCTATCAATGTTTTCATTAACACATGCTTCTTTCCAGAGACGTTCTTGTGCAGTAATATAATCTGATGATCCATTACATATGTTTACATAATGCTTACCAAAAACATTACCAAATTTATTTGTAAGCCAATTTATAATACGTTTAGAATACATTTCTTGAAATGGCTTCTCACTATGAATAGTTGTTATAGGTATTATTTTTATATCAGGACGTTCTTTTGTAATATATTCACATAACATATATGCTATAATAGCACTATCTGCTCCGCCAGATATTTTTAAAGATACAGTTTTGACATCTATATCTTCCTCTAATATTATATTTTGTTGGCTGTTAGCGAAGATCATCAATATCCGTAGTTTCCGTTTTTAAATAGTATTTCCAATGATGATATGGTTCACACCAGTCATCTTCTGTTAGAGTAAATTCACCAGTGTTTGTCCAACCTAATATCTTGTCATACATCATTTGATTATTTTCTATTGAGAGATGACATACTCTAGTGTCATAGTGTCCTAGTCTTTTATTTAATTTTTTTCTTGAGATTTTTTGATTTTGAATCCAAAAGTCTTCTTCCATAAATTGTAAGTCAGCAAGAGCTAATTCATTATTAAAAAGATCAGGCCTAGAATATTTACACGATTTGTGGTTGGTGTATGGTCCAAAACAAGCTAAAATAAGCATATCTGGTTTTTTACGTTTAGCATCTTCTATCATTAAACTTGCTGTTGTATATTCTTTCTTTTCATCTAATACATAATAATAAGAATCTAAACATTCATAAACTAGCACATTCGAAGGTGGTATCTTTTCACCGTTTTGCATAAGCTGGTGCAGGAACTGTTTATCACAGTACATTGGACTAAAATGTGATAGTGTAGGTATATCTGTTTTTGTGTCAGGTATGTACCCTCTCATTGGATCTGATACTGCCCAAATAATTAAATCGTAATCGTTTTCGTAGTGTTCTAGAAATTTTTGGTAACTCCAATATACTCCAGAACCACTAACAGCTAAATTAGTAACAAGAAAATGTTCTTTAAGTTTGTAAACCCAGGAGTGTTCTTTATTAGGTCCGTAAGCTACTGCAAAACTATCGCCTATTATTAGCAACTTCTTCATTACAATTCCTTTAAAATAGATACGTCTATATGATTTTTTACTACATCAAGATAATTTTCTTTGTACTTACTTTTTGGGGCGCATAGGCCACAACCGCATGTATGTCTAGGACAAGTAATAGTGGGCATTGTTTTTGCCTTTAATTGTTTTCTTAAATTTTTTATAATTTTCTTACCTTCGCTTATTTTTCCAATTGGTCCTCTAGTACCGTCAAAACGTGCTTGACATGTTTGATGATGAAATACACTATCTGTTTGTTGTTCTAAATGTAAGAAAAACCAATTTACACTACATTGCCAGCCTTTAAATTCACGCAAGTCAACAAACGTAGCATTGCGGCTAACTCCTTTGTTAGATAAACACATCTCTCTACTACCACAACAAGGACGCCCAACAGTCATGCCTAATTTTTTCTTTTCAGTAGTTTTTTCTCCAGCGGCACTTAACACTTTTGCTGCTTCTACATCATCATTAAGTTTTGCGTTTTTATTCTTCCAAAAGTTTTTCATGTAGTCTAATTGTTCATCGTTGTACTTGTGAGCGAAAGTAGGTTTACTGTCTCGTTCTTCACCAATGATTCTAGGAACATATTTTATTTTATGTTCATCTAAAAATTCACATAACGATTTACATTCGTCAAACAATTCTGCATGGAACATAACATTGACACTCAATGTTAATCCGTAGTCTGGTCCTTGAGTATGGAATTGTAATAACCTATCTCTAACTTGTTTTTTAAGTTTTTCGTTACTTTCAGCATGATAACTTACTGTTATATGCCTCATATTTTCCATAACCTTTGTTGCCATCTTTTCACCCATGGCTCCGTTACTTGTAAGAGCAAAATTAGCCTTCCAGCTATTAGAATATTTTGCTTCGTATTCTTTTTTAAGGTATTGTATAAAAGGAATAAAATTAGGATTAACTGTAGGCTCACCTCCAGTAAAACTTATACTTGCAAATTTAAAATCTCTGTACTTCATATGCAGATCTATATACTCGTATAGAAAATCAGTGTTTGCTTTTAGTTCATCTAGTGTAGCATGTTTACTAAAATTATCATGTCGTGTTACAGGACAATAACTACAGTCATAGTTACACCTGCGCCCTGTGTCCCAGGTCACTTGAAATACATTACCTGTTAAAAGATCAATAGTATCAAAACTCAAGTTTATTCTCCTTCATAGCCCATTGTCTTTCTACACACCAAAAGCATTGACCACACTCTGGTATGTGACTACCTTGATTATGTTTGTACCAATATAGATCTAGTCCAGCCAATTTATCAACTCCGTTACCATCACCTTCGCAGCTACGTGTAGTTTTGAATAGGTCTAACTTATCATGGTCCATATATTGTTTCACTACCCAATCTTTTTCTATCATTTTTAGCGGCATGATTCTCCAAAAATCTGCCTTGTTCTTTGCTAAATCATCCATGCGAACTTTTTTAAGATTAATATCTCTATTTCTCATCCTATCTTTTGTAGGAACATCCATGCTAGGATTTTTTGTAGTAGCATTATAGATTGCATCATAATCATTTTCATATTGAATATATGTGTTAAAACTATCAACAGTAATTTGGTCAGCACTACGTTTGCCAACAATATTTCCAATAGCACCGTGTTCTAATTCAGGAGGAATAAAGTTACTATAGCGTTCGCCAATTATTGTTGGATATAATTGTTTTAACTTTTGATATACTTTTTTACTTACTGGTCCTGCCCAGGGCCTTGCATTATAAACTCTTGTATGTGTAATAATATCTATTTTACAATTATAATTATTTTTTAAAATAATATCTGATAAAAGGAAAGTAAGGCATGCACTATCTGCGCCGCCACTTAAATTTATAGCTACCTTTGTCCAATTAGGATTGAAAGGAAGATATACACCGTCAATAAGATGAGCTTGTAGTCCTTTTAAATTTAACGCTTCCTCTTTTTTGATAATTCTTTGCCTTTGTGTTTTTTTAGATTCTGAGCGTATGTGCTGTAGGTCATCTGATCTGCGTATTTGTTTTATTCTACTATTACAGTCATTATCTATTTCTTTTAACACAGTATCAACATCAAAGTCAATGTTATACTTACAGTCTTTATAATAATTAATTGACATTTTCTATTTCCCTTATAGCTCTATATATCTGGTTATTGTTATCTATTTTATAATTGTTTATTGAAGAATTAAAATCTTTCTTCCAAAGTGCATCAATTTTTCTGCGATATACTAAAAATGCTTCCCAGTGTTTATAATCTGGTTTGTGTGATAAAACGTATTGTTCTATTCTGTCAATACTACGTAGACTAGATTCAATATCTTTCCAATACTGTTTTCCTTTTAGATATCCACGTCTATTTGCATAGTCACTTCTATTTTTTTCGCGGTGTTTTTTCTCTGTCTCAACAATTTGCCTTGCTTTTCGTAAATCACCTAAAACTTCATCTGAAAAATGAAACATCATAATAGCTGGATTTAAGTATGGCGGTGTATAAACAATTGAAGAGTCAATATCTTCTACATCTAATTCTAAGAAACTTTGAAATATATCTGGTAAATCCATAATTTGATATATGCTAGTTGTAAGTACAACTTCTAATCTTGTGAAGTTGTTTATTTCATTAAACTTACGTACATTCTCTTTTAAGACATCCCAGTCACCGTCCCTAAAATAAGCATATAAATTTTTACCTGCATCTAAACTCATCTTAACACTAGACTTGCCAAATGGTTCTAATAGTTCACTTAGTCTTACAGGATCAAAACGTGCATTAAAGTTTGTATGGAATGTCAAACTTATATTTTCTATATTTGGATGTTTTGCTAGTCTTTCTAAACAAGGAAAAAATTGTTTCTGATGCAAAACTTCTCCACCTGCAAAGTCTATCTTTTCAATATTAGGAAAATTATTATTTAGATCATCGACTATTCTTTCCATTTCACTCATTGGTAAATCTATACTAAGATCGTCATCACTTGTTGATCTATGCATAGCACCTGTAAGTTGATCTAACTTGAGTGTATGGTCTTCAAGTGTGGGTTCATATCTTTTTAATTTACTTACCCAGCCACTAGAATAAACCTGACTACAATGCAAACACGCCATATTACAACTATTACTAAAACGTAACTCTACATGATGCAATCCTTTAAAATCGACAGCACCTGTTTCTTCATTATAAAATGTTTCGTCTGCTGGATAGTCATGGCGCATACTCTCAATACTGTCTGCCTCTTCTGCTTCGGCACATAGATGGCAACCTTTGCACCACTTGCCTGACATAAGTTCTTTTCTGTGTGTTCTAAAGCCTTTGTTATTCCAAAACTCACTAGGTAACTGGTTATCTAATATGTGTAGTTGATCACTTTGTTGTGGACAGCTAGTGGCAAATCCATTCTTAAAATTCAATCCACCTAATGCATAGTAGCAAGGAATCTTTTTAGACATCTTTAAAAATATCCTTCATGTCAGGAAATACTGCACTGAAACTATTATTACGTTGTCGATCACATAAACCTAAAAATTCTTTCATTTCCGGTAGTCGTTGACTCCAGTCTTCGCTTTCCATAAAACTAAGAATACCATCTAATCGTTTAATTCCATATTCAGCACTACGCCATGTATCATACTCGACTTTACCTTTGTGCCAACTCGGAAGACCTAACTCCCAATTTTCTTCCCACCAGGGATACCATGCTTCGTACTTTTCTCTTGTTTTTTGTTTAAACCATGTAGGTAAACTTTTAACATTTAAGTGTGCCGGCCAGTATACAAAGTGCTGACTAATTCCGCCAGCTCCAAATGGCCACATGTTAACTTTATTAAAGTTCTGTTCTAATTTCCATTGAATAAGATCTGGTAAGTAATAAACATTTAGCGCCTGTACTGCACAAGCAATCGTTACTTCTACATTATCTGTAGTTTCTTTATCTAATCTATGAAACGTGTTTACTTGATTTTCCCACTCACTAGGATAACGAATATAATCATTCATTTCTTTTATACTGTCAATACTATAGTGAAAACGTACTAATTTAAAATGACTCCATAATTCAAATAAATCTTCACGCCATTCTACACCATTACTATTGTAACGTAGTTCGAGATCTTTTGCATACCCCATTTTAATTGCATGTTCAAGTATTTCATAATGTTCTTCAATAATAAGACTTTCGCCACCAGCAAAATAAATTTGTTGCATACTAGGCATTTGTTCATAGAACTGATCCCAAAACACAGGATTTTGTTTATGCCAATTATAACTACTGCCGTTAGTACTACCTTTGTCTTTCCACTGCATAATCTCTTTTAATGATTCATTTTTTACAGCTGGAAATATTTTCTTATAATCCTTTATCCATCCTGATGAATCATGTGGTGAACACATAACACAAGCAAGTTGGCACTTAGTTCCAAAACGTAAATCAATATATGCTAGATTAGGCGGTACTTCTCCGTCCTCCTTTGTATCTGCTAATATTTTTTCTAAGTCTACACGCTGACCCCAGTAATGTGTTTCCCACATACGCTTACTACGATGGCCTGCGGCTTCTTCTTTGTAACACTTTAAACAACTAGGAGGTTTTTCACCTGCAAGCATTTGTTTACGTACATTCTTCATGTAGTCACTGTTCCATGCTGTTTGAAAATCACTAACATTTAAATTATTAGGACGTCCTTGGCTATCTTTAAGTATACCTACTTGGCCGCCGTGTTCTTTATCGTTAGTAGGACCTACTGAACTAGCGTTTGCTGTACAACATACTCGCATACTACCGTCTGGTCGTGTACTTAGGTGTACCCAAGGTAGTAAACAAAAGGTTTCTGATGGATATTTTGTTTTAGTTTTATCGTTCATTATATACGTACTTATTCCTTATTATGGTGTAATTCATTGTTAATGGTACTTATTACATTTTCTTTACAGTGTCTAGTGCAAGGTCTCCACGTTTCTTTTAGAATCATAGCATGTAAATCGTTATACCATGGACTGTCTAAAATTTCTTGGAAACTATTTTTACCACTCAATACATTATCTAAAATATTATATTTGTATCCGTGTTTGTCATATAAATTTTGCATTTCTGTTTCAGTGCCTACCCAACAACACGGCAAAACTGTTCCTCTATTTGTAACATACAATCCTGTATCTAAACCAAAATAGTTAGGTCTACTTAGTGCTTTACATTGAATTTCAGTTGCAGGCTTTTCATTTTCTAATTGGAACTTAGGTGTTGATGCTTGTTTTACTTTTTCTATAGCATCACGCCCTTTGGTGCCTCGCCATTTGATGCCTTCAAATCCTTCGTCTATACTACGCTGTCTTGCTTCTTGGTCTTGATGTTCATTATGACTGAAATATATAAACTGCCATATAGCACGGCCTCCATGTTTAATAAATGTTCTAAAGTTTTCTTGCAACTTATCCCATTTAACATTTACTCTGTAAATATGGTTAGTATCTTCAAGTCCGTCAATGCCCCAATTTACTTGTATCCTTTTAGTACCCCCAGGTGAAATGTTAGCACTGCTAATCTCGGCAAGCTCTTTCCAAAACTCTTTGTTTCTTGTTCCGCCATTTGTAGAAATGTTTACTTTGAGATAGTTATTAAATCCTTTGTGACTCATTATCCATTTTACAATTTTTATTAGGTCTGGATTAGTTGTAGGTTCATCATAACTTCCACAAAAGTCTAACAACAATAAATTCTCCCAGTTATCTTTGTCAAACCAACTCTTAAATTGTTCAAGTGTTATAAAGTTATCATTTATACCTATATGTTTAGGTTGTACTTTACCGTCAAATATTAATTCTCTTGCACACTGTGGACAACGTGCATTACAATAATTTGAGATTTCCATTTGTATCTTTTTAACATTTTTTGCTTCTACTGGCCAACCCATTATACTACGCTCACATTTTCATATATTTGTGTAGCCGGACAATATTCATTCATTCTATATAGTCCAAATTTTATAAAAGGAGATATTGTATCATATTGTCTTGAGGAAGACAAGTAAATATTATCAATATAATAATCTACATTTATAAAATTTTCAATAATTGATATTTCTGCAAGTAAACTAAATTTATCGGTTGCAGCAACAAAGGTATTTCCAGGTCCTACATGCCAAAATTTCTTACATACTGATAACAAACTAGGAGGCTGGCTTCCTACAACACCGTTGTGTAATTGAAATACGCTATACCATTCAGCCTGTGGAAATTCTTCTGCTTGTATATTAACATCAGCTGTAAATTTATATGTGCCTTCTGGTAGCAAATTACTTTTTACTTCGTTACGCTCTTTGTAATCCCATAACTTATCTCCATTGTGGTTATATTCTGGATCAGAATCACCGTTGCACTTGCCTCTAGCATTTTTAAAAGTATAAGTGTTGTCTTTTACAGTATATGTACTATTACAACTAGGAATAAATTTTATCATAATTCTTCCTTAATAAATTTATCTCTAATTTTTTCTGCACATGTACTTTCACATTTAGGTATACGTACATCATCAGTCCAACTATCTTTAATGCCATTCCACACTTTGCTATTCATTGCTTGATCTAAACTAACATTTTTTAAGTTAATGTCATTTAGATAATCGTGTTCAACTAGCAAGTCCTCAAACTTATCTTTTATTTTGTGACTTACAGGAAACTCTAACATTTTACTATTCAAATGACAACAAGGAATTACATTACCCATATGGTTAACAAATATACGTTTTTGGTTTGCATACTTACAGCTAATACAAGGTTGTGGTTTAGGATTTCGATCTACTTTTGCTCTTTTATGCTTAACATCTTTTGTATCTTTTCTGTGACTAATAATAGTTTTAAAATCACGGAAGCCTTCATCTTTGGCCATTTGCTTTGCAGTTTCTAATTGGTGCTCGTTATGTTCAAAACTAATAAACTGCCAGACACTTTGTCCACCAGCTGCTATAAAAGCTCTATAGTTCTTTTGCACTTTTTGAAAACTAGATCCTTGTCTGTATACTTCTGACAATTCGTCACTGCCGTCAATACCCCAAGTTACTCTATGACTGCATGTTAATTCTTTTGCTAGTTTTTCCCACCATTGTATTGTACGTAAACTTCCATTAGTAGCAATATTAATATGACATCCCCAAGCAGCAAAGTGTTTGATAATGTCATGGAACTGAGGATGACTACATGGCTCGTCAACACTACCACAAAAATTTATTATTTTTATGTTAGGAAACATGTCTTTTTGAAACTTTTCTTTTATAGTATCTAAGTCAAGATATGTTTTATTAAGTATGTCATCTTTGTAGTCTGATAGCACACGAAAACAGCCTTTGCATTTAATATTGCAAAAACTTGTAAGTTCAATATCGATCCATTCTAATGTTTTGCTAGACCATGTCATTCAAAGCACCATCCCATTATTCTTTTACTGTCTGTTCCTCTTTTAGCATCTAAATCTAAAAGATAATTTTGCATTACACCATTTAGTACACTGTTGTATTCATATTGATTACAATATTGCTTTACTTCCTCTATACTTGTGTTTGCCATTACATTATCAATTACATGGGGTTTGAGTGCATTAATTTGAAGAAAATTGGGCCAACTTAAATTATGCATATCAGCTGCAAAATTAGGAGT
>Ga0209535_1003507_pt1 | contig 9966 bp, 20 predicted proteins | sample LinPmetageLP28_FD_184041 | JGI IMG/M metagenome (GOLD analysis project Ga0209535, IMG submission 184041) | Marine viral communities from the Pacific Ocean - LP-28 (SPAdes) (version 2) | ecosystem: Environmental > Aquatic > Marine > Oceanic | place: Pacific Ocean | collected 2009-08-22
ACTAAGATAGGACTCAACCATTTTGAGCTACTATTTTTTCAAGTTTTTGGATTCTCTTTTTATTTTTAAGCTCTTGTCTTAGCGTTCTATTAAGTATTTTACACAGCTTATTTAAAACCAAATCGAGTTTTTTGTTTAAAATTTCCTGAGACATATTAAAACCTATTCACATTGGAAAAGTTATCTTTTACAGATATTTGAAAAAGTTCCTCTCTACCAGCGTTGGCAGCGTCTTTTTTTTCGCCTGTTAGATCCCAGCGGAAACCCGCTTTGCATTGCTCTCCAGGCTTAACTACTTCTCTTTCCCTTGGCTCTATAAATTTTATACAATACTCACAGTTACAGCGTTTATTTTTTTGCACTAGTTTACTCCCTTCCTAGGCCGTCCGCGTTTCCTTGGTGGCCCTGTTCTTATTTCTTTCGTCCTAGGCCGTCCGCGTTTTTTAGGTCTACAGTTTTCAAAATCTTGCCTTACTTGCTCTAGTGTAGTTATTCCAGCAATTAACTCTAAAATTAATTCAACCGCGCTAGAACCAAAGCGACCTTTACTTATAGACGTACATATAGAGCTAGCGGAAGAATCTAAAAAATTTCCAACATGAACTAGTGAGCCTGTCATTTTACGCTTTTCTTCTAAGGTATAATTATTGTTTAATTTCATAATATTTTACTTTTAAATATTAGTTTAAATATATATTAATTACTCTTATTTTATACCTATTTCTTCAAATGGTGTAAAATTATCTGTGAAAAACACACCGCACCTTTTCATTTGAAATTGACCACCACCACCATTCTCTCGACTTTTCACAATATCTAAATTAATTAAATTTTGATTTTCATCTTTCCACAAGCCAATTCCAGAATCAAGAGCCTCTTCAATCTCGCCTGACTCTTTACAATGGTGCATTTTTACTGGCTCATATCCATCAGCACCATCCCTAGTTGTTTGAATTAATGGAATGACTCTAATATTTAACTCTTTTGCCATCGTCTTCAAATCTTTGGCAATTTGCCCAACTTCAACCCTTCTATCTTTGTTATCAGTTCCTATAAGTTGCAGATAGTCCAATACTATTGTGCCTATCTTAGGGTTTTTTATAACTGCTTTTTCTATTAACGCTCTTAATTGTTTCCATTTACATGATTTATCAATTATAGTCATGTTTGAAATAATATGATTTAATGCAAAATTTTCATTATTCTTTAGATTATTAAAAAACCATCTGCCTGATTCAGGTGCAGTTGCATCTTGATTTAGTGCGTAAAAGTCAATCATGGCTATGCGTTTTACTAAAGCACTTGCGGACATTTCACCAGACCAAAAAAGAAAATCTTCATTTTGGGATTCTGCTATTGTTTGGCCAAATTGAATCCCGAAAGCGGTTTTACCGACTCCTGACCTTCCAATTACACCACAAACCTCCCCTTTATTAAATGAGTATAGCCTCTTCTCTAAATCCTTAAAACGCATCCTAATTGGTTTTATAGATCTCCATTGACCAGGTACACTTTCAGATAATTCTTTTGAGGTCAAAATGTAATCTTCTGAATTTTCCTCTTCTAAATCAATTTCCTCTGTTAGATCTTCTAAGCGTTTTAAATCGTTTACACTACCCAATATGCCCCTACGCCTAAAACCCAACCTTCTAAGGGCTTGTATGTGGCTTAGATCGGCAAAACTATTTGGGCTTGCCATGCAAACGTTGTGAGAAAATGAATCTATTAGTTTATTTGCTTTTATATAATCTGTATCAAATAATTCTAAAAGTGTTGCGCCATTCTCTAAACAATTAAATATTTTTTGGTGCTGAACATGATAAAAATCATTTTCTAAAAGATTGTAATCACTTGGTTTTTTATTTAAATGAAGGCAATGGCCTAAAACCTGAACTTCTAACTGAATATTTTGAGGTAATTCTATTTGAAAATTCATATTTCGCCTAAATCCAATAAATGATCTTGGCCTTTTTGTATTCTAGTCTCTTTTGTTTCCTTAAAAGACTCTTTTTCTCTGCCTAACCAATTAACAAGCCTTTGCTTCCAATTCTTAACCCCTTTCCAGTTTGTAGCTTCATAGTAATTGAAAAATACTAGAGCGTTAAAATTCTTGTTCATCTCCCTAGCTTTTTCTAATCCGTATTCTTTTACATTTTCAAGAGTAGGAGCAGAAAAAGATTTTTCTTTTTTCTTTTTCTTTAAGTTTATATTTGTGTTTATATCTGGTATTGGTTGAGCCTTTTGGCTTTTTCCATTAAGCCTCTCGGCTTTATGGTGTTGTATTGTTTGACTATTTAATTTGTAAATATCTATTAATTTAGGATGGCAAATTGTGTACCATTTTGTTCTATCATAACCTATTTTGTTGTAATTTCCCGACTTTAAATAACCACCATCTTCCAAGTTTTTAAGTAATTTTTGAATTTTATTTGCAGTCCAGAAAGGGAATAATTTGGAAAATGCAGTTGTGCTATTATAAGTCCAGAAATATCCATCATGAAAATTTTTGTTATTTGCCTTGTTTACTTCAATCCAATGTGCAATATTGTGTATTAAAATCGATTTATCAGTTGATTTTAAAAGGCTAATCACTTCACCTCTTGCTATAAAAATTGACATTTTAACCCCCGCTAATAAGCGACTTTTAGTTTTCGTTTATGTTTGGGAGGTATTTTGGATAACTCCTAAACTTTTATTTTGTTGAATAAGAAAGGGGCGGAGCTACCGCACCCAAAGAGTTATCCAACATTTAAAATATATATTCTTTATTAAAAAAATGCTAATAGTTTAGAATAAATAAGTAGTTTATTGTAAAAAAAGTATATATTAATTACAAGCACATAGCAGTAAACATTTCTATTCTCTACTAATTATACAAATGAACGTGCTTAAATTTGCGCTCTGAGTGGGGCGCATTTTTTTTGCTTATTTTTATTTACACAACCATAAAACAAAAATACACAACTATAGAGAAAAAAGTACACAACCTCCCTACATGGTTGTCCACAACCTAAACTATGGTTGTCCACAACCTCAAATATATTTTTTTTGCTTATTTTAAAATAAACACCTCTTAACCCAATAAACACCTCTTAACCCTTTACATTTTATCAATAGTTTTTATATTTATAACAAGAAAGCAACAAATACACAAAGGAAAGATAATGAAGCTTTACGAAATAGAATCAAAAATACAAGAAGTTATAGAGCAAGGATTTTCAATAGACGAAGAAACTGGCGAGCTATTCGAATCTTCCGACCTAGAAGCCTTAGAAATAGACAAAGCTAAAAAATGCCTTAACATTGGACGATTTGTCAAAAATCTACTAGGCGAGTTATCAATGGTAGAAATAGAGCGCAAAGCATTACAAGCCAGGGAGAAATCATTAAAAAATAAAGTAGATAGTTTAAAAAGCTATTTAGAGGTCTACGCCTATGACCAAAGCTTTTTAGATGGAACAGTAAAGATCAAATTTGCTAAGCAAGCAGATGAGCTTGTAATAAAAAAAGATCTAAGCGAGATACCAGATTTATTTATACGCATTAAACCCGAAATTAGAGAAGTTAATAAAATAGAGCTTAAAAAATTTCTCAAAGATGGTAATTCTGTTGAGTATGCTGAACTAGTAGAAAGACAGAAAAAGGTAACTATTAAATAATCTTAGCCCTTCGGGGCTTTTTTACAAATTAACGCTTAAGCAAAAAAAAATATACTTTACCAATTGAACAAACAAACAAAGGAAAAAAAATGTTTTTATTTAAAAAAAAGAAAGTAGAATCACAAACTAAAATATTTAGCCGCGGTACTTGGTACATATTAAAAAACGGAAAGTACCTTAATGGTTTATTGGTATCTTTATGAGTAACAATGCTATAAACCTTTGCGCTTTGTCCTGGGCTACTTTTACTCTTGTAAAGGTTTTTCTAGGCTAAAAAAACTAGTCTCAGTAGATAGAGTAAGGTTACGGACGGATTGACCAATTTTTGCCTGAAACTCCTCTATCTGCTGTCTATTTTCAATTACATATATAGTAGCTTCCAAAGATCCATCATTAATAGCACATTGTATATTCTCTAGCGCATCTATAGATAAATTATTCAACCAATCTTTATGTAATACAAAGGGCTTTCTTTTCATAGCTTAAAAATAAAAACAAATCAAAAGAGAAAAAATGTTAAAAAGAAAAAAAATTACAAATTTTACTGGGGCAGATAAAAGCTCTCTAGCTTTCCCTAAAAAGAAAGTAAAGCCAACAACTAAAAAGAAAAAGACATCGCCAGAAAAGATAGTGCAAAAGCAAGTAGAGGCCTACTTAACTATTTTAGGAGTCCGCTTTTTTCATATACCCGACTATCTACTAATGTTTATAAAAGTGACTCCTGGCGTTCCTCAGTATTTAAAGAATCTAGTTTCTCAGCACTTCAAAGGTTTACCCGATCTTATTATATGGCATAAAAACGAAAAAGGTTTTAACCATTGTTTACTATTAGAACTAAAAACAGAAACTGGAAAACTATCCCAGGGCCAAATAAATTGGCATAAGGGTCTCAATGTTAGCGTCACCTATGGGTCAGACGAAGCTATGAGAGAAATAGATAAATTTATTGAATTTTGTGATAAAAACTAACTATTTAACCTTTTAAATTGTGCGACAAATTATTATCTTTTAATCATGGAAGAAATACTATCAATAAACACAAACAAAGCTTTTACAATTCCAAAATTTCATAAGACGAAACCAAACTTTGGTAGAATCAAAACTGTAGATCTAAAGTATGATAGTATTGGACAGATCTGCGGGGGCGAAATTTTATTTGTATTAGATGAAAAGGAAAACAATGAAGGAAAACAACGCATACAGAGATTGTTTTAGGTATGATCAAAAAGTCTATAATGAGCTTTTAGAAATATCTAAACACCTACACAAAGTAGGAGAAAAAAATACTACATCTTCGTGCATTAAGTACGCTATAAGAAAAACGTATTTACTACTTAAATTAAAAACAAACATAACACACAACAAATAACACAAACAAAGGAAAGATAATGCAATTAATGAAACTTTGGGACTCAGTAGAAAAAACAAACCCAGAACATACTAAAACATTTAAAGGAAAAGGTGGCTTTAAAGGTACAGCAATAAGCGCTCAATACCAAATTAAAACCGCCACTTCTATATGGGGGCCAATGGGCTATAAATGGGGTTTAAAAGAAGATAGCTACACAAAAGAAAGTGTATCAGATAATTACCATCATGATGTTTTAATCTATAAAGCTGTTTTTTATTATCCTATTGAAAACGAAACCGCGTTTTTTAATATGGAAACAGAGATAGACTTGTGGAATTATTCTAAGTCATACTCCGAATGGTCTAAAAATAATGATCCTAGAAAAAAAGCTAGAACTGATTTACTTACTAAGTGTTTATCTCAACTAGGTTTTAATGCAGACGTATTTATGGGAATGTTTGACGATAACAAATATGTTAACGATCTAAAGCAAGAAAAAAAGCAAGAAAAAAACAACAAAGAAAATTTTGCAATACTTTACAACCTAGAAAGAAACATAGGAGATAGAGAGGAAGGTAGAGAAAAAGCTTACGAAGAGTATAAAACTGTAAGTAGTGAAGAACTGGCCAGCTCTATAAACCATTTTAAAACACTAGAAAGAAAAAGAAATGCAATTAACTACACAAACAAAATTTTTAACCAACAAAGGGCTAAATCTAATATAGACGATAAGACTTATAAAACAAACACAAAAGACGATCTAAGAGAACTTTTAAAATCTGTAAATAAAATGTTTGGATCTCATGAAGAAGTGACAGAGCTTTTCACAAATAAAGTAAAGGAGTTAGAAAATGAAACAAAGTAATCTACTAGACGATCTAATAGAAAGAGACAGAAGAAAAATTACATACAATGGTCAAGAGGGTTACTTCATAAGATACTCTAACAATATGAACATGATACTAATAGATATCAATGATAAGATCATAGAAGTAAATAGAAACTCCGTTACCTATAATTACTAAATATGGAAAACGAAATAACACAAGCTCTAAATTATATTAGACAAATGCCCATTGAAAAAATGGTAGCTCTAAAATTTATCACTAAACAACAAATAGACCAATACATAAAAGAAAACCAAACAAAGGAAGAAAAATGCCAGCACTAAACAAAGTACTATTAATAGGAAGAGTAGGAAAAGATCCAGAGATTAAAGATCTAGGATCTAGCAAAGTTGCAAAGTTTTCTCTAGCAATAAGTGAGAAATACAAAGGCGAAGAACGCACCGAGTGGCAAAATATTGTAGTCTGGAATAAGACAGCTGAATACGTAGAAAAATACGTCTCTAAGGGGTCGCTACTATACCTAGAGGGAAAAATACAAACAAAGGGCTGGGACGATAAAAACGGAAATAAGCGCTTTTCTACAGAGATAGTATGTTTTAACTTGCAATCTCTAGACTCTAAAAATTCAGAGCATAGGCAAAAAGAACATCACAACACAGAAGCGTCTGCGCCAGCTTTGGACGATTTACCATTCTAAACAAAAAAACCCGCCTAAATTAATGGGCGGGTTATTCACAAACAAGCAAAGGAAAGAAGGTTTTGCTTAGTTGTAAATATAAAATTTATAACAGATAAAAGCTATTTTTTTCTTGAATCCCATCTAGCTGATCCGTTTTTTCTTACATCTAAATGTACCCAGGTGCTATATAAACCAACCCCGCCAAGTTTAAAGGCTGGTATTCTCTCCGCTAGCTCTTTTAGCTGGTCTGGGGTCATACCACTAGGAACCTTAACATCTGCTCCATCTCCGTAAATGTGCTGAGAATTATGAGCGCCGCCTATAGCTTGGTTATGCTTTCTGCATCTAAAGCCAGAAGTAATAATTAAAGACTTGCCTACTAGATCCCTAAGATTCTGTAAATTCTTTACTAAGTATATGTTTATAGGATCAGAACCACCGCAGCAGTCTAAACCTTTGCACTTAAATTCATGTCTAGAAAAGTTTGCCGTTAAGTCACCCATTTTTGCCGCCTGGTCTTTTTTCGTTTTGTCCGTAGTTTAATCGGTCACTTAACTCTTTGACTCGATCAACTGTTAAAAACTCAGAGAGGTCTATGTCTTTCCGCTTATTAAATGAACTACTACCGCCAAGCCTTACAGCCTTAAACATTGTCTTAGCTGTGATACTAGGAACGCCAACCTGTAGCATGATAAATATAAATACTTCGTCTGCTAGCTTTCTGCCATGTTCCCAGCTTGAATAATATATAGCATCGTGAACAGTAGCCGCTTCTAAATATAGACCTGTAAAAGGGCTGCCAATCAATGACCATGCAAATTTAGGAATACTAGCGCCATCGTATATAAAACCTTTTTTTATTGTGATCTTATAAGTAAAGCCTTTGAAACTAAAAGAGCAAGTAAAATTTTTACCTAGCTTAAACTCTCTGCTAATTATCTTCTTTTCCCAAAAAAAATAGCTAGACTCCTTACGCTCTACTAGTAAATGCTTTCCTGTAGGGTAATCGTTAAAACTAAACTTATTTTTTATTATCAAAATTTTTCCTTTCTTGAAACGTGTAACCATCCTCTAGCCATAAGCTAAAAAAGCTCTCTATAGTTCCAAACCTGTTTTTTAAAAAGTGATAGACTTCCTCACCATCTGGTATGTCGTCTTCGTCTCTCATTATAGCAACCTCTAGAAGGTTTTTTCTTATAGAGTCGTATTCGTTGCGAGTGCTTTTCCAATAGTCTGAAAGCTTAGAACCTTCCACTTTAAAAGAGACTAATTGATTTAATATATCATTCCAGGAGTTAGTAAAAAAATTACTAAAAACGCTGTTTAGCTCTTGCGACTTAAAAGACTTAAAAAAGAAACGCTCTATATTCCTTTTCTCAGATTCCATAAACTTTTTAAAAATTATCTTAGCCTGTTCTTTTGTTATCGTTTCTTCATCTTGTAAAGAAATTAGATAGCTTTGCTGCCTGGTTATAAATTCAAATAAGCCCTTGTCTCTTTTATAAGTTTTGAGCTTAATTAATACCATAATAGGAGCAAACACCAAAATAGAAATACCTACAATAAATGGTAAAACGTGTTCTCTAGCCATCCCCATAGATTCCAACCAAGAGCCAAAAGAAAAAAGTATCTCTAAATATTCTAACATTTACTCAGGTCTTACTTTAGTACCTAAAAGATATTGGTTTTCGTCAGACTCGTATAACTCGTTAAGTGAATACTGTAAGGCCTCTTGAATACCACCAGGAAAAGCGTCTTTAACGTTTTGAGGTACGGACTCGCCCCATTGTATAGGGTTTTCTTTATTGTACTGGAGCATAGTAGGCTCTTTATAAATTTTCCCCGCAGTAGTCATATTTACATTATTAAATATTGTATCTGCCCCTACCATTTCTAACTCACCATTTATAGGCGAGTTCCAATTTATATTTATCTCCACAGTATCGGGGCATATTGGAAATCCGTCTCTTATAATCATCTTTGTTCTCCTTAATTGAACATTATTAAAAAATTACCTGAGTTACCACTTGGCGGGGTTGCGCCAGCTTCTTGTAATTCTACTCTAAGATTAGTCACATCGCCACTACCTACAACGCTACTAACGTTTATAGTTCCAGCAGAGAGATTACTTGACAAAGCACCAGCTACTTGTTTATTAGTGTTATGGGAGAATAGTTTTGTATAAGAAGCACCATCAATAACAAAGGGCTGAAAAGCGTTATTACTTACTCCAGTACACATAATAATAGAATTATTACTACAGCTTAAAGTTTTAGTATTTGGAGTAGTTGAGCCGCCGTTTACTCCCACATTGCCAACCCCAGAGCAACCTATAAAAGTATAGCAAGCTATTGAAACGCCGCCCCATTGATTGCCGTTAAAATTAACTCTAAATTGATTAGTGCCATCGGCTGGATTTACTAGGGAGTAAACTATTTGCCTTTGCTGTAGTGCTGCCATATCAAGAAACGCCTCTTGAGTCATATTAACACCATTATAAGTAGCACCTGTAAACTGAGCTGTGCGCTGCATAGTGATTGCTACTAAAAGCACTTTATCACTTTGACCAGAACCAGTATTATGATTAAAGACTCTAAAATTTGTATTTGGCGAAGAGCTTACAATACCATAATTTTTACTAAAATTAATTAATGCCATGCTAAACCTACCAGAACCCATTTAGCCGCTGATCCGTTATATATAGATGCAATAAGTAGAGACATAATTAAACCATCTCCGAAACTGCGACAACATCCCATGAACTATTGCTTGAGTTATAAATAAAGCCTACATAGATTTCTTTGTTTGCTGTTGTACTTGTTGGTAGTGTGTTTCCAATTGCTCTAAAATTCGAGTTCCATGTTATTGTATAGCTACCTGTTGGAGTTATTCTTAAAATTAATTTAAAACCGTCAGAAGCGGGACTACTAACACCAGGGTTGTTTATGGTAATGTTTTCAGCTAAAGCGGTTACGTTATATTGATCGGTTGTATCATAATCAATAGTTAGTGAACTAGTTGTATTTGTAGAAGTGACTCTTACACTCGCAGATGTACCTTGATCACCTTTTTCGCCTTTTTCACCCTGTAGATTTATTATAGATAGACTAGAGTCAGCAGCCTTTAGCAATGAGGAGTTAAAAGTGCTTGTACTTCCTATATCTAAGTCTAATTCAACCTCTATATAGTCATTAGCTAATAATTTTAAAGGTTCATAAGTAAAACTAAGTGTCCAATAATCTGATGCCCCACTTGCGTTTCTTATGTAACTAGAATCTAAAGCACCTTGAAGTAAAACACCATTTTTTAAAATATTAACAATGGGTTGCGCTCTTTGGTTGACGCTGTTAAATACTCTTAATCTACCTTGTATTAGATAAGTTCCGTCATTATCTACAATGGCTCTGGTTGTGTTTGTAGTATTGGTAT
>Ga0209535_1003508_pt1 | contig 9966 bp, 5 predicted proteins | sample LinPmetageLP28_FD_184041 | JGI IMG/M metagenome (GOLD analysis project Ga0209535, IMG submission 184041) | Marine viral communities from the Pacific Ocean - LP-28 (SPAdes) (version 2) | ecosystem: Environmental > Aquatic > Marine > Oceanic | place: Pacific Ocean | collected 2009-08-22
CATTTCAGGAGCATCTTCACTTAGAGTACAAGCAAAATCAGGTAATTTATTTTTAGATACTTCAGCATCTGCTTTAATAAGAACAAATGGAACTACAACAGCACTAACTTTAGATGCTAGCCAAAATGCAACTTTTGCAAATGATATAATATTACCACAAGATGGTGTTGTTGCTTTTAATTCAACATCAGATGAATATATTACTGCTTCTGCAGATAATTTATTTTTTGGCACAGGAAATTTGTCTAGATTTAAAATAAGTGGTGATACTATAAGTATACCTAGAGATGGTGCTATTCTTAATTTTGGTGTAGACGGTGAAGTAAATTTACAGCATGTACATAATAATGGTATATTATTTGGTAGTGGTGCTAGTTACGCTTTATATTTTAGAGATACAGATTTGTATGTTCACTCTCCAGCTGATGGAACTTTAAAGTTAAATGCAAATACAGAAATTGATTTAACTGCGCCTACAATAGATATGAATGGTAATCTTGATTTATATGGTTATTTAAAACTTGGAACATCTGCATCTCAAACGATATTAGGAGATTTTGGGGAAACAAATACTTATTTAATAAATTATAATAGTGGAGGAAGTTTAAAATTTTTAATAGGTGGTGGATCATCCTCAAATGAAAAACTCACTATCTTATCGGGGGGTAATGTGGGTATTGGAACTGCTTCGCCATTAACCATTAATGGAAACGCAGCAGCAGGTATCGGATTACACGTTAACGCTAGTAGTGGCTATGGTGTTTTAGTTTTAGATGGAGCAGATGGTTCTCAAATGTTTTTCAACGATAGGGGAGCATCAGTAAATTCAAGATTATGGAGGTTGTTATGTAACGATGGTTCATTCAGTATAAATGCAATGAATGACAACATTGGTGTTAAATCCTCAGCACTCACCATCGCATCGAGTGGATTAGTAACATTAGATTCAAGTATTGTTTTAGATGATAACGAAGGGTTGTTTTGGGGTGCTACAAGTGGATCAAATGAATATATTGTTAATAATGGTTCAGATTTAATATTAGGTACTTCGGGCTCAACGCGCCTCACCATCTTATCGGGGGGTAATGTGGGAATAAATAACGGACAAAGTAGAGGCAAAATAACTATTGGAGATAACTCTTCAGGTGCTGTAACAAGAGGTATTGTGCTAGAAAATAGAGTAGCAAATGCACAAGGAACTGGATCATCAATAGAATTTTATGTTAACACAGGTGACAATGATAGATGTGCTATAATTCAAAGTGTTCAAGAAACAGCAGGCAATTATGCTAACCTTGAATTTTTTACGGCAAACAATGGTGCTCCAACAAAACGACTCACCATCGCATCGACAGGTATCACAAGAGTATATGCGCAAGATCCATTTGGTTTAAGAGTAATAGCAAAAGATGCTATAGGTGATGCAGCAATAGGTTTTTACAGATCGGGTGAATCATATAGAAAAGCTAATATTGGTTTCGTAAACGGAACTGATGATGTTTTTTATCTTGGTAATAGAGAGAATGCAGCTATGTTGTTTCACACAAACGATGCAGAACGTATGCGCATCACAGCAGATGGAAAAGTGGGGATCGGAATTACTTCTCCAACTAGTACTTTACATGTCAGTGGCACTGTTAATGTTACTTCAACTAAAAATTTTTACATAGATCATCCTCTTGAAAGCAAAAAAGATACTCATAGTTTAATTCATGCTTCAGTTGAATCACCTGAAGTTAATAATTTATACAGAGGTAAAGTTGATCTTGTAAATGGTAATGCAACAGTAAACCTAGACACTGTATCTAGCATGACCGAAGGTACTTTTGTTGCTTTAAATAATAACGCTCAATGCTTTACAACAAATGAATCTGATTGGGATGCAGTTAAGGGAGTTGTCGTTGGTAATGAATTAACGATATCATGCCAAAACTCATCATCAACCGCTAATGTATCTTGGATGGTTATAACTAATCGAAAAGATATTTCAATTATAGAATCATCCGGAACTGATTCAAATGGAAAATTAATAGTAGAAGAAGTAAAAGTACAAGACCCTTAAACAATTTTTTTTAATTTATATTATATTATATTATGGAAGAGAACAAAGTAGAAGAAGTAGTAGCGGATCAAGTAGATCCCACTACCACAGAAAAACCGACTGAAGGGAAGGTTAAGGTTAAAAGAAGACCATCAATGAAGAAAAAAGTAATTGATGATATTATTAAAGTAGATTTATCTAAACCTAAAGAAGAAGATATAGTTGAAGAAGAACAACAGAAACCAGTGGCAGAAGAGTCCACAACAGATGAAGCAGTGGGAGAACAAAACCCCGAAAGCGAACCTGAACAAAAAAGTGAAGAACAAGTTTCCGAGGATGAACAAGACAGCGTTCTCTCGGAGATAACTGAAGAAGAAAAACAAGAGATTGTTGAAGAAAAAACAGAAGAGTTAACCGAAGAAATTAAGGAAGCTGTTCAGGAACAAAAAGAAACTGGAGTTGAACTACCTGAGAACATACAAAAGGTGGTTGACTTTATGAACGAAACCGGTGGGTCTTTAGAGGATTATGTAAAAATAAACCAAGACTACAGTAAGCTTGATGATAACTTTTTATTAAATGAGTATTACAGGCAAACCAAACCTCACTTAACAAGTGATGAAATTAATTTTCTTATGGAAGATTCATTTTCTTTTGATGAAGAGATTGATGAGCCAAGAGATATTAAAAGAAAGAAATTGGCATTTAAAGAGCAAGTTGCAAATGCTAAAGTCCATTTAGACGGATTAAAGTCTAAGTATTATGAAGAAATTAAAATGGGGTCTAAGTTAGCCCCCGAACAGCAGAAAGCTGTAGATTTCTTTAATCGTTACAATGAGGAGACTCAAGAGTCTCAAAAAATAGCAGAGAAACAAAAGTCTGTATTCTTAAATAAAACAGGTGAAGTTTTCAATGATGAATTCAAAGGTTTTGAATATAATGTCGGAGAAAAAATATACAGGTTTAATGTTAAGGAGTCTAATAAAGTAAAGGAAACCCAAAGTGATATTAACAATTTTGTTGGAAAGTTTCTAAACAAAAACAATGAAATATCAGATGCTAAAGGTTACCATAAATCTTTATTTACAGCAATGAATCCTGATGCTGTTGCTAAACATTTTTATGAACAAGGGAAGGCTGATGCTATCAAGGATAGTGTTACTAAATCTAAAAACATAAACATGGGATCTAGACAGTCTCACAATGAAGTTGAGGCTGGAGGAGTTAAAGTAAAAGTATTGGGTGATGACGCTGCTAGTTTCAAATTTAAAATAAAAAATAAAAAATAAATTAAAAATTAAAAATTATGGCAATAACCGCAGGAGCTAATTTGAATAGTGTTGCATCTTCACAGAAGCAAACACTATCTACAAATTATTTAGATTTAGCCTCAACAGCTAATGAGGGATGGGCGCAACAGTATGTACCTGACTTGATGGAAAAAGAAGCAGAAGTTTTTGGAAACAGAACTATCTCTGGATTTTTATCTCAAGTTGGTGCTGAAGAGCCCATGAGTGCTGATCAAGTTGTTTGGTCAGAGCAAAGTAGATTACACATTTCAGTAAAAGGTACAGTAGCCACAGGAGGTTCCACAAATGGAACTTTTACAGTTACTTCTGATATTGACGGAAACGTGTCTGGAGATGGGTTTACCGTAGCTAGTCATGGTGTAAGAGTTAATGATACTGTACTTATTGCAAGTGCTGGAATTGTTACAAAGTGTAAAGTTGTAGACGCAGATACAGCTGTTATTCAGGTCGAACCTTATGATAAAGCTGATCTAACTGGTCATGCTACAACTTCAGGTGGATCAACATTGTTGGTATATGGTTCTGAGTATGGTAAAGGATTATCTTATTTTGCTAACTCTGATGGGTCAACAGCACAAGATTCTCACGCTGCTAACGAGCCTACATTTAAGTCTTTTAACAACAAACCAATTATATTAAAAGATTACTACGAAGTATCAGGATCTGATGCATCTAGAATTGGTTGGGTTGAAATAACTTCTGAAGGAGGAGCATCCGGATATCTTTGGTATTTAAAGGCTGAGTCTGACACTAGATCACGATTCACTGATTACCTAGAGATGTCAATGCTTGAAGCTGAGAAGACTGTAGCCAATTCTGTTATAGCTAACTCTCATGGAGGAAGCGATTCAGGTGCTGGTGGACATGGTACCGATGGTTTATTTTCTGCTATTGAAAGCAGAGGAAATGTAACTAGTGGTATTTCAGGTGTTAATGCTGCAACTGATTTAGCTGAATTTGATGCTATCTTAGCGGAGTTTGATAAGCAAGGTGCTATTGAAGAAAACATGATGTTTGTAAACAGGGGAACTTCTCTTGCTATTGACGATATGCTTGCTTCAATGAACTCTTATGGTGCAGGTGGTACTTCTTACGGAGTATTTAGTAATGATGAAGAAATGGCTTTAAACTTAGGATTTTCAGGATTCCGTAGAGGATCTTATGATTTCTATAAGTCTGACTTTAGATATCTAAATGACTTAGCTACTAGAGGTGGTATTAATGCTGTTGCTGGATCTGCCGCTATTCGTGGTGTGATTGTACCAGCAGGTACTTCAAATGTGTATGATCAGCAGTTAGGTAAAAACTTAACTCGACCTTTCTTACATGTTCGATATAGAGCCTCTCAGACTGATGATCGCAAGATGAAAACTTGGGTCACTGGATCTGTTGGAGCAGCTACTTCCGCTTTGGATGCAATGCAAATTCACTTCTTATCTGAAAGATGTTTAGTCACCCAAGGTGCTAACAACTTTATGTTAATGAAGTAATAACAATTATTTTAATAATTACCCTTGTCTATTGGACAGGGGTAATTTTTACTTTTATTAATTTTTAATTTATATTATATTATATCATGGCAAAAAAACAAACAAGATCAACTAATACTAGAAAAGTAGTGGTTGAACAAAATCAAGAAATGGTTTTAGAAGAACCAGTTGTTGTAAAAACAAAAACTCAAAAACCTAAAAAGGATGATTGGGAAATAACAGACAGAGTTTATTATTTAATGGGTAATAAAAAACCTATTTCTAGAATGATAAAGTCTGCTAATCTTTATTGGTTTGATGAAGAGAAAGGTTACGAAAGAGAAATAAAATATTGTGAAAATCAAAAAACACCATTTGTTGATGAAATGAAAGGTGATCAAAGATTGTCTCATATTGTATTTAGAAACGGTGCTTTTTATGTTGAAAAAACAAAAACTGTTTTACAAAAATTCTTATCATTGTACCATCCTGAAAACGGATCTTTGTTTTATGAATTTGAACCTGTCAAAGAAGCTGTAAATGAAATTGAAAGATTAGAGCTTGAAGCAGATGCAATTTTAGCAGCAAGGAATATGGATATAGATATGGCTGAAGCTGTGATGAGGGTAGAGCTTGGTTCTAAGGTATCAGAGATGAGCTCTAAGGAACTTAAAAGAGATCTACTACTATTTGCACGCAACAACCCAGATCTTCTCTTAGAATTGATTAATGATGATAATGTGCAGCTTAGAAATTATGGTATAAAAGCTACTGAGCTTGGTATTATAAAATTATCAAATGATCAAAGAACATTTAAGTGGGGATCTAATGATAGAAAATTAATGACAGTGCCTTTTGATGAACATCCATACTCTGCATTAGCAGCTTGGTTTAAAACAGATGAAGGAATGGAAATATATTCTAACATAGAAAAACAAATAAAGTAAAAAATGTAATAATAGTGTGATTATATAATAGTCACACTATTATTTTTAAATAATTAACTATGGCAGTAAGTGTAAACACAGTTTATCAGAGAGTTTTGGCTATTGCCAATAAAGAACAAAGGGGTTATATAACACCTCAAGAGTTTAACTTATTTGCTAATCAAGCTCAAATGGATATCTTTGAGCAATATTTTTATGATATAAATCAATTTAACAGAGCACCCGGTAATGATACTGAATACTCTAACATGTTAGATTTATTAAATGAAAAAATAGCTACATTTCAAAAATATAAACAAGACATATCTGTAAGTGGGGCTTCTATTGGTACGCTACCTAGTGATGTTTATAGATTGGGTACAGTTATGTATGTTGGATCAACCTACCCAATAGAGATTGATGAGGTTAGGCATAATGATTTGTTAGACTTGGAGAAGTCTCCACTAACAAGAGCAACACTCGCGAGACCTTATTATATAAGATTAACAAAAACAACAATAGAACTCTATCCATCAACATTAGCATCCTCAAGTAGTATAAGATGTAATTACGTTGATAAACCAACAACAGCTTCTTTTGACTATATAGTAGTTAATGGTGAAGCGTTATATAACTCTACAAACTCCGTTGATTTTGAATTACATGAATCTGAAGAAACAGAGCTTGTATTAAAGATATTAGCATTAGCCGGTGTATCTATAGAAGATCCTCAGTTATATCAAATAGCATCTTCGGAAGAAGTTAAAAAATTACAACAAGAAAAAGTATAATAGATGGGATTACTAGGAACAACAACAGAACAAAGTTATTATAGTCAAAGTCAATCCTTTACCGCTACAAGTGGTCAGACAGCTTTTATATTAACAAAAACATTTTTTCCTACAATACCAACATCAGTAGATCAGTTTGATGTGTTTGTTAATGGTTCTTTGGTAAGTAGATCTTCTTACGATGGGACTTCTTATGCTGTTTCAGGATCTGGAGCAAGTCAAGTAGGTACAATTACTTTTGATTCAGGGCAAACTCTTGGTGCTGTAGTTTTAGTAGTAGAGAATCAATTTGCAGAGTCTTTTGGTAGCTATCAGTTTGTAAGTCTTGATGATATTATTAGTAATTTTATAATATCTTACGTTGGAACTGAAAAAATAATAAACAGAGTTAGGAGAGCAGATGTAGCTTTTCATGCTCAAAGAGCTTTACAAGAATTTAGTTATGATACGTTTAAATGTACAAAAACATTTGAAGTAGAAATACCACCAACACTTCTTTTACCTTTACCTCAAGACTACGTTAATAGGGTTAAAATAAGTTGGGTTGAGCAGGACTCAGGTGTTGAAAGAATATTGTATCCAACAAGGACAACAAGTAATCCTAGATCTATTATTCAAGATAGTGATTATAATTTTTTATTTGATAGCACAACAGGTGCTTTACTTGAATCTTTTGAATCAACACCTTGGAGTAAATATAAAAGCAGAAACCCTACCAACACAGGAAACACTTATGGTAAGTCAAGTACAGCGGATGATCAAACAAAGTTATTAGTAGGACAAAGATATGGATTAGATGCAGAAACGGCTCAAGTAAATGGGTTTTACTACATAGATGAACTTAGAGGTAATATACATTTTAGCTCTAATGTTAGTGGTCAAACAGTTATACTAAAGTATATAAGTGATAGTTTAGGTACAGATGCTGAAATGGTTGTACATAAGTTTGCTGAAGAAGCAATGTATAAACATTTAGCTCACGCTATATTAGCAACCAAGTCAAATGTTCCAGAGTATTTAGTAGCTAGATTTAAAAAAGAAAAGTTTGCTGCTACAAGAACAGCTAAACTAAGACTATCAAACATAAAGTTAGAAGAGTTGTCTCAAGTAATGAGGGGTAAGTCTAAACATATTAAACATTAAAGTATGCCGGATATAAAACATCACTTTCGATCAGGTCGCATGAACAAAGACTTGGATGAAAGATTAGTACCTAATGGTGAGTATAGAGATGCGCAGAATATTGAGATAATTACTTCTGAAGGTTCTGGTGTTGGTTCTGTGCAAAATGTTTTAGGTAATACTTTAAAAGACGGTAGAACTTATGATGAAAATAAAAACGCTTTAACTCTTTGGGGTAGTTCTTCTTCTTCAATAAAAGACTTGACAAACCCCGAATGTATAGGATATGTTGTTGATGAACAAAACAATAAAATATATTGGTTTATTGCATCCGGAGAAACAATAACTGCTTTAGTTAATGATTCAAGTGCTAATGATGGTGGAACTGAAATAGTATTAGATAGTCAATCAGATACCGTAAAAGAGGGTATGATTGTTACAGGTGGTGGTGTTGTTGGTAAAACTTTTGTTACAGGAGTAAGTGGAAATACTGTATCTGTTTCTAATGGAGTTTATCTTACAAATAACACTTTACTTACATTTAAATCAACAATTAGTTGTATAGCTGAATATGACACAATAACAGGTGTGGTTGCACCTATTTTAGTTGACAAAAACAATATATTAAATTTTAGTTCTAGTTATTATATTACTGGTGCTAATATATTAGATGGATTGTTGTTGTTTACTGATAATCAAACTGAACCAAAAAAAGTAATCATCTCTGATTTTAAAGCTGGATCTAGCACTTTTGACTCACACACTCAAATAAATAACTCAGACTTTCTTGAAAAAGATATTACGTTAATTAGGATGCATCCTTTAAATGCACCTACATTAACAATGTCTGTGTCTGAAAGAACATTAAGTAATAGAGGTCTTGAATCGGGATCATCAGTATTTACAAGACAAAACTTTAAAGATAAAACTTCAGGATCTCAAGTAACTTTAAATTTTGATCCACTAGGTAATTTTGTAAAGGATGACATATTAAAATTAAAACACAACAAAATAGATGGTTCTGATTCTGTTGTTTATGAGATTTTTGTAAAAGTAAAAACACTAACAAATTCTACAACAATACGTGAAGGTAATATTGATGCTTCAACATACAGTGCAGTTTGTGTTATACAAACAATACCTTCAAATCTACCAGATTTAGGTGAAGTTACTTGGCAGGCGACACTTCAAGAAAAGAAACCTATATTTCAAGAAAGATTTGTAAGATTTGCTTATAGATGGAAATATAAAGACAATCAATATTCTGCATTTTCACCTTTTTCTAAAATAGCATTTTTACCGGGAGAGTTTAATTATAATAATTTAAACGCTTATAATAGTGGTATGTCCAATAACTTAAGGACATTAACTATATCTGGATTTGACACTCAACCTCACGATGTGTCTGAGGTAGAAATATTATTAAAAGAATCTAATATTAACGTTGTATATGTTGTTGATAAACTAAGAAACAATGAAACTTCTTATAATGTTTTAAATGAAAATATTAGGTTTGTAGTAGAGTCTAATCAAATACTTAGACCATACGACAACATCCCTAAAAAAGCTAAAGCTCAAGAAATTAGTGGCAGCAGAATTATATACGCTAATTACTATCAAGGTTACAATACTTTAAAGACTAACATACCTAAAATAGAAGCAACTGTTGAACAGTCTCCTACAGATATAGTAACTACAGCAAGAGTAAATCCAAGAGGTACAGGACAACATAATGTTTTTACATTAACTAAACCAAATTCTAAAATACAAGCAGGAATGAAGGTTACCTCACAAGATGGAACTTTTCAGCCTGAAGATAACATTTTTGTAGTTTCTATTTCAAATCAAAGATTAGAAATATCTAAACAAAAAATTGAATCATCTAATGAAGTTGCAACCAGTGAAGAAAAAACAATATCTGAAGAAATACTTTTAACTTTTACACAAACAAAAACAGCTAACGAAACAGTAAAATCACTTAGAAATTACCAAATAGGTGCAACTTACTCTGATGCTTTTGGTAGAGAGTCACCTGTTTTTTCTTCTATAAATTCATCTATCTTTTTAGATAAAACATTTAGTAATACAAAAAATATTTTAACTGGTGAACTTAAAAATTCACCTCCTGATTGGGCAACTCATTTTAAACTTTTTGTAAAAGAAACATCAAGTGAATATTATAACATAGCTCTTGATAGATTTTATTTTGCTCAAGATGGTAATGTTTGGTTGTCTTTTCCATCAGCTGAAAGAAATAAAATTACTGAAGATACGTTTTTATTATTAAAGAAAAAACATGATAAAAAT
>Ga0209535_1003509_pt1 | contig 9965 bp, 11 predicted proteins | sample LinPmetageLP28_FD_184041 | JGI IMG/M metagenome (GOLD analysis project Ga0209535, IMG submission 184041) | Marine viral communities from the Pacific Ocean - LP-28 (SPAdes) (version 2) | ecosystem: Environmental > Aquatic > Marine > Oceanic | place: Pacific Ocean | collected 2009-08-22
CAAGCAAAAGCAAATTATCTAATCTCTGTTGCAAATCAGAGAAAAGATTGTATGGCAGTTGTTGGTCCACATAGATTAGATCTGGTCAACGTATCTAATACGGAAACTCAGACAACTAATCTGATTAATTACTTTGGTCCTTTACAATCTTCTTCTTACGCAACGTTTGATTCTGGATATAAGTATCAATACGATAGGTTCAATAATCAATTCAGATACGTTCCTGCTAATGCAGACGTTGCTGGTTTGATGGTTCGTACCAATTTGGTTGCTTTCCCATGGTTCTCTCCTGCTGGTCAGCAACGTGGTGTTATCAACAATGCAATTAAACTTGCATATAACCCAACCAAAGCACAAAGAGATCGTCTGTATCCTAAGAGAATTAACTCCTTCATTACCCAATCGGGACAAGGAACTTTACTCTTTGGTGATAAAACTGCTCTTGCATATCAATCTGCATTCGACAGAATTAATGTTCGTCGTTTGTTCCTCACTATTGAGCAAGCACTTGAAAGAGCAGCACAAGCACAACTCTTTGAACTTAATGATGATTTAACTAGAGCAAACTTCAGAAACATTGTAGCACCATATCTCCGCGATATTGAATCAAAGAGAGGTCTCTATGGATTCCTGGTTGTTTGTGATGAAACAAACAATACCCCTGATGTCATTGACAACAATGAGTTTAGAGCAGACATCTTCCTGAAGCCTGCCAAATCAATCAACTACGTAACCCTCACATTTGTCGCCACTAGAACTGGCGTCAGTTTTGAGGAAGTTGCTGGTAGAGTTTGATATTTTAATAACAAAAAAGGAGGTTTCTACTAATGTCAACTTTACGTACTATTTCTAACTTCAAATCCGCCCTCAAGGGGGGCGGAGCACGTCCCAATCTATTTGAAGTAAGTCTATCAACATTTCCAGCAGCAGCAATTGCCGCCGCTGGTGTTGCAGGTGGTTCTGATTGGGATTCTGACAATAAAACTAATTTTTCGTTTATGTGCAAAGCAGCAAATATGCCTGCTTCTAACATCGCTTCAATCGATGTACCTTTTAGAGGAAGAATCTTCAAGGTTGCTGGTGACAGAACTATTGACAACTGGTCAGTTACTATTTTAAATGATGAAAATTTCAAAATTAGAAATGCTTTTGAAGCATGGATGAATGCAATTGGCAAACTGGATAATGCATCCGGTGCAACCAATCCAGCATCATATATGTCAAGCGCGACTGTTATGCAAATGGGTAGAGGTTATTCTTCAGGTGCAGAGTCAACTACAAATTCTCAATCTGATGGACTAACTTCGGCAACTCCATTGAAGTCATATACTTTTGAAGATATCTTCCCTGTTAGTGTTTCTGCTATTGATCTTTCATACGATTCTAGCGACACCATCGAAGAATTCACTGTTGACTTTGCAGTTCAGTCCTGGTATGCAGGTCTTAAGGATGGTGCTGGTGCTGCTGATGCATCTGGCACTAATTTGATCTGATAAATAAGAGAAGGCAATTCTCTAGAATTTAATAATGTCGTCCAAATTATTTGGGTTCTCGATAGAGGACAACGAACCACTCTCATCGTCAGCAGTCAGTCCCGTCCCTCCTAATAATGAGGACGGGTCTGACCACTACATGAGTAGTGGTTTTTTTGGTACTCATGTTGACATTGAAGGTGTATATAAAACCGAGTTTGATTTAATCAGACGATATCGTGAAATGTCTCTACACCCAGAGTGTGATAGTGCCATTGAAGATATTGTAAATGAAGCAGTTGTGTCTGATAGTAATGACAGTCCTATTGAAATTGAGTTGTCAAACTTGAATGCCAGTGATGGTATCAAGAAAACTATTAGAAGTGAATTTAAGTATATCTTAGATTTATTGGATTTTGATAAAAAAGCACATGAGATTTACCGCAATTGGTATGTTGATGGTAGAATCTATTATCACAAAATTATTGATTTAAAGAAACCTGAAGAAGGAATTCAAGAGTTGAGATATATTGACGCAATGAAAATGCGTTATATTCGTCAACAGAAGAAAAAACCAAACGATGGTAGAAATAATCAATTAGTAAATGTAAGAAATGATAATCCTATGGATTATGATTTCCCAGAGATTGAAGAGTATTTTATTTACAATCCTAAGACTGGATATGGTGGAAACCCCATGCAGTCCAGTGCAAGTCAAGGAATTAAAATTGCAAAAGATGCAATTACATATTGTACATCTGGACTCGTAGATCGCAATAAAGGCAATACTCTTTCATATCTTCACAAAGCAATTAAGTCACTCAATCAACTTCGTATGATTGAGGATAGTCTTGTAATCTATAGACTTTCAAGAGCACCAGAACGTAGAATTTTCTACATTGATGTTGGCAATCTTCCTAAGCAAAAGGCAGAACAATATCTGCGTGACGTTATGATGCGTTATCGCAACAAACTCGTATATGATGCAAACACTGGAGAGATTCGTGATGACAAAAAATATATGTCGATGCTTGAGGACTTCTGGCTTCCCAGGCGTGAAGGTGGAAGAGGAACCGAAATCACCACTCTCCCTGGCGGACAAAACTTGGGCGAAATCACTGATATTGAATACTTTAAAAAGAAACTATTCAGGTCCCTTAATGTTCCATCATCACGAATGGATGGAGAAAGTGGGTTTAACTTGGGGAGATCTTCTGAGATCCTAAGAGATGAACTCAAATTCACTAAATTTGTTGGTCGTTTAAGAAAGAGATTCTCTAACATGTTTAATGACATGTTGAAGACTCAATTAATCCTAAAAAATATAATTACTCCCGAAGATTGGGAGTCAATGAGTGAGCATATTCAGTATGATTTCTTATATGACAATCACTTCTCCGAACTGAAAGAAGCAGAATTGATGAACGAGAGACTTGCTCTTGTTGCAACTGCAGAACCATATGTCGGCAAATACTACTCACAAGATTATATTAGACGTAAGATCTTGCGTCAAACTGATATTGAAATTCTTGAGCAAGATAAACTGATTGAAGATGAAATCAAAAATGGTATCATTCCTGATCCTGCAACAATTGACCCTGCAACTGGACAACCTTTAGATTCAGCAGCAGGTATGGATTTGGGTCAACCCCAAATGGAACCTGAGGTTGATGGGTCTTCAACAGAAGCACCAGAAATGCCTAAGGGTGGAGAAATATAAATACCCATAGTTCAAATTAATTTAATCAAATGGATGATCTTTTAGATATGATTTCAACTGATGAATCACCATCCCAGGTTAGTGATAAGATTAAAGAAGTTTTATATGCAAAATCTGCAGAAAAAATTGAAGGTATTCGCCCCCAAATTGGAAACTCTTTATTTAATGGAGAGCAATCTGATGAGGAACAAGTCACTGACGATCAGTTGGAAACAACTGATGGTGTTTGAATTATAAATAACTTATAAATGATCTCAGGGAATAATAATGTCATCGCTAAAACCAGTAGGCGTTAACACTACAATATCAACTTCAACTTCTTCTGCACCCACTCCGAATGCTATTAGTCAGCAGTCTGATACTATAAGAGTTTTAGCAGAAACTGCAGGAGTTTATGTTGCGATTGGAACTAACCCAATCGCAACTAATGCAAACTTTTATGTTGGTGCTGGAGAACCTGAACAAATTAGTATTGGACCAGTTGGTTCTTCTAGAATTGCTGGTATTACAACAGGTAATCCCACTCTTATTGATTTTCCTGAGGGGCAATCTTCAGTATTTGGTGTTGGAGAAGCAGTCACTTTGACTGTTCCGGGACAATCTGGATATGATTTTTCGCATAGAATTATTACTGCCGTTGATGTGACTGCAGGAAATGATGGATTTTTTGGTAGAAGAATTACAGTTGATTACAATTCATCAACTGGAGCACCTGCAGAATTAAATACATCTTTGGGTGAACTTAGAAGATCCATCAAAGTTGCTGTTAAAACAGAATCTGGCACTGGCAAAGCATACATTCAACAAGTACAAGTATCCTGAACAAAAATGAAACTCATTAGAGAAGAAATCGAATCGGTTAAATTTCTTGTAGAGACTACAAAGTCTGGCAAGAAGTCTCTGTACATCGAAGGAGTTTTCCTTCAAGGTAACATCAAAAACCGCAATGGTAGAATGTACCCTATGGAGACACTTCGTCGTGAAGTTTCTCGTTATAATGAATCAAATGTTCAATCGGGTAGAGCACTTGGAGAACTTGGTCATCCAGATGGTCCAACCGTCAATCTTGACAGAGTTTCGCACAAAATTGTATCTTTGAAGGAGTCAGGTTCCAATTTTATTGGCAAAGCAAAGATCCTAAACACTCCAATGGGTAAGATCGCAACTTCATTAATTGATGAAGGTGTAAAACTCGGAGTTTCCTCCCGTGGTATTGGATCTCTAAAAATGACAAAGGAGGGATGTAATGTTGTAGGCGATGATTTCATGCTAGCAACTGCTGCTGATATTGTTGCAGATCCCTCTGCACCAGATGCTTTTGTTGAAGGCATCATGGAAGGAAAAGAGTGGATTTGGGACGGCGGTATTCTTCGTGAGAAGTATGCAGAGCAACTCAAACTACAAATTAATTCATTAGTAAATCAAAAAAAATTAGAAGAGCATAAGTTAAGTCTCTTTAATAATTTTATCAATAATCTTTAAGATATTGATAAACATTTCTAATTTATAAATAAATATAGATTTAATACAGGTAAATCCGGAGAGTTCAAATGTCTAGTGACAAAGACTTACAAGAAATGGAAGTAAAGACACCGCAATCCAAGACCGCTGTAAATGCTGGCGCAAAACCTGCAGATCCTATGGATACTTCAGTTGCCGCTCCTTACGAAGATCTTGGAGGTCCCACCCCAGAAAATTCTAAACCAGACGATGATTCAAACAAGTTGAACGTCCCAGGCAAAACCCTTAAGCAAGTAAGGGATGTCGTTAACAAGGGCGCAAAACCTGCTGATGCAATGTCTGGCATGAAAGAAGAAGAGGAAGTAAGTGGCGAGGAAGTAGTTGCAGAAGCAGAAGAAACCACTAATGAGGTTGTTTCCGAAGAGGAAACCACTGTAGAAGAGGTTGTTGCTGAAGAAGAAACTGCTGAAACCGTTGCTGAGTATAACGTCGAAGAAGATGTTAATGCTCTTCTTGGGGAAGAAGAACTTTCCGAAACGTTCAGAGAAAAGGCAAAAACCATCTTTGAAACTGCCATTAATGCAAAAGTTTCTGAAATCAAGGAATCCCTTGAAGAAGAATACAAAACCAAATTTGACACGGCAGTATCTGAAGCAATTGCTGAAGAGAAGACTGCTTTGTCAGAGCGCGTAGATTCATACCTTGAGTATGTTTCTGATGAGTGGTTCACTGAGAACGCACTTGTTATTGAAAATGCTCTCAAGGCAGAAATGTCTGAGTCATTCCTTACTGGAATGAAGTCGCTCTTTGAAGAACATTATGTATCAATCCCTGAAGAAAAATATGATGTATTTGAGAGCATGGTAGAAAAACTTGATGATATGGAGACAAAACTCAACGAGCAGATTGAAAAGAATATTTCCCTTAACGGTCGTCTTTCAGAGGCAACTGCAGAAGGAATTTTAGATCAAGTCTCTGAAGGTCTAGCACAGACCCAGAAAGAGAAGCTCGCCTCACTTTCCGAAAGTGTAGAGTTTGAAAGTGATGGACAATATCGTGAAAAACTGGAGATGCTGAAGGAGTCATACTTCTCGGCAAAGAAAGCTCCAACTGCTAAAACTGAGACTCTTTCAGAGGGTGTAGATTCTACACCAGAATCTGTTACTGGTTCTATGCAAAACTATCTGAAGGCACTTTCAGTTACTAGCAAAAACTGAATTTAACATTAAAATCAAACGTAAACTTACCCTTTAAAAAGCAAATGTTCCATTCTGAACAGTTGCAGGAAAAGTGGGCACCCCTTCTAAACGCTGAAGGATGCGAGGAAATCAAAGATTCCCATCGTAAAGCTGTCACCGCTGTCCTGTTAGAAAACCAAGAAAAGTTCCTTAGAGAACAACAATCATTTAACGATTCAGGATCCTTCCTGACCGAACAACCTACAAACAACACTGGATCTGGCGCAACCCCTGGTATGGGTGCTGCAACGACCGGTGCAATGCAAGGTTTCGACCCCGTACTGATCTCCTTGATCAGACGCGCAATGCCTAACTTGGTCGCATATGACCTTGCAGGCGTTCAACCAATGAGCGGTCCTACTGGACTAATCTTTGCAATGCGCTCCCGCTATAACAATCAGACTGGCGACGAGACATTCTACAACGAAGTTAATACCGCGTTCTCTGGTCAGAACGAAGCATTCGACAGAACCAACGGATTTGCCGATGGTAATGCTGGTATGGGTACTACCGTTCAGCGCGGTTCGAACCCTTCTGCACTCAACCCAATTTCTGCTGCTTCTTCTACCGCGTATAACGTCGGTGGTGGTATGCGTACAGATGATGCTGAGGATCTCGGCACCAGCGGTGATGCATTCAACCAGATGGCATTCTCGATCGAGAAAGTCACTGTAACCGCTAAGTCCAGAGCTCTGAAAGCAGAGTACTCCTTGGAACTGGCACAAGACCTCAAGGCGATCCATGGTCTGAACGCCGAGGCTGAGTTGGCAAACATTCTCTCTACAGAGATTCTTGCTGAAATCAACCGCGAAGTTATCAGAACCATCTACAAGACCGCTGAGATGGGTGCTGCACAAAACGTTGCTGCACAAGGTACTTTTGACCTCGATATCGACTCCAACGGACGTTGGTCTGTTGAGAAGTTCAAAGGTCTCCTGTTCCAAATCGAGCGTGACGCTAACGCGATCGCACAAAGAACTCGTCGCGGGAAGGGCAACATCATCCTCTGCTCTGCAGACGTTGCATCCGCCCTCACCATGGCAGGCGTTCTCGACTACACCCCTGCACTCAACGCTAACCTGAACGTTGATGACACCGGTAATACCTTCGCTGGTATTCTCCAAGGTAAGTATCGTGTCTACATCGATCCTTATGCTGCTAACCTGACCGCTGGTAATGGTTCCGGTGGAAACCAGTACTACGTTGTTGGTTATAAGGGTACTTCCCCTTATGATGCTGGACTGTTCTACTGCCCATACGTTCCTCTTCAGATGGTTCGTGCAGTTGGTCAGGACACCTTCCAGCCCAAGATTGGCTTCAAGACCCGCTATGGTATTGTTGCTAACCCATTCGCTGCAGGTCTTACCGCAGGCAGCGGTGCTCTTACCGTTAACCAGAACCGCTACTACAGAAGAGTTGCTGTTAAAAACCTCATGTGATTCAAGTGGTTGCTGCGGAAGCGGTTGCCCCACATGTCCTTTCAGACCCCCCTCATCAAGGGGGGTCTTTTTTTATGGAAATAAATAGTTAAAAACATATTATGAAAATATCTGTGGTAGGAGCAGGAAACGGTGGGTGTTTTACTGCTCTACATTATGCATGGTATACCAGAACTGATCCTAGAATTGAAGTAGAATTAATCTATAATCCAAAAATACAACCAGAAAGAGTTGGTCAAGCAACTCTATTGGACGCACCTGGTTTGTTATGGGCAGCAACTGATTTTAATTGGTACGATAACCCTATTCATGCAACCTTTAAAAGTGGAATTGTATATGAGGGGTGGGGTAATAAAAATAATGAAGTATTTCACCCATTTCCTGCAGATAAAATGGCAATGCATTATTGTCCATGGGAAATGCAAAAATTAATTTTAAATTCTGGAAACTTTAAAGTAGTAGAAGATGAAGTTGATCCATATAATGTAGATGCAGATTATGTGTTTGACTGTAGAGGAAAACCCGAAGATCTGTCACAATATCATAAGCTTAGAAATCCAATTAACGCCGCTATTTTAGCAAAACCAAAATGGGATACATCTATCAATCCATGGAGTCGTCATGTTGCAACTCCGGATGGATGGACATTTGTAATACCAACTAAAGATTCTTCACCTTCAAATAGGTATTGTATTGGATATTGTTATAACGATAGTATAACGTCTGAGGAAGAGGCAGAGAAGAATTTTTTAAATATGTTTGATGTTGAAATAACGAAGCATGTTCATTTTCATAATTATGTTGCAAAAGAACCAGTAGTTGATGGTAGAGTTTTTAAAAATGGAAACAGATTATTTTTCCTAGAACCACTTGAATCTTCTTCAACTCAAACATATATTGAATGGGCAAAAATGTCTTGGGAATATATTTTTGATGATATACAAAATCCAAATGAAAGGATATTAAATTACATAAAACAAATTCAAAATTTTGTTCTTTGGCATTATCAATTTGGATCAAAATACAAAACTCCTTTTTGGGAATATGCGGCACTACCTATGTTCCATGATAACGAATTTCATGAATTTTTGGATTGTTCTAAAAAATCTAATAGTAAAGATATTATACCAAGTTCATATGGTGGGTTGACAAAAGATAATTTGTATGGGCAATGGCCTGCATATAGTTTTAAAAATTGGTTTGATGGTATGACAAGATAAATAAATAAAAGTTATTCTCATAAAATGGCATACCACATCAAAAAATCTAGTTTAGTTAATTCAAGCGTAAATGTTTATTACGTTGGCGATAGTCGTTGGTCTGATGATTTTTCAGAAAGAAAGCAATATGCAGATGACCCATCGGCAATGTTTGTCAATAATGATGGTAAAAATGGTGGATGGTCCGGCGCGAGTGCCGTTAGCGAATAATGGCAGATCTTGATGCTCTTCGTCGTTCTCGACAAATTGAAAATAGAAATTTTTTATCTCCAACTGGATTTAGATTTCTTTTAAGAAGAAGTCCCCAGGTTGCTTTTTTCTGTCAAAGTGCTAACATACCATCATTAGATCTTGGTATTGCCGTACAACCATCTTATCTAAAAGATATTGACACACCTGGGGATAAAATTCAGTTTGGTGACTTAACTCTTAGATTTTTAGTTGATGAAGATCTGGGAAACTATTTGGAATTGCAAAATTGGATACGTGGATTAGGATATCCAGAATCATTACAAGAATTTAATGATTTGGATAATGAAAAAGATGTTTTTGGAAAATATGAAAATAGAGGTGATAACATCTATTCTGATGCTACTTTACAAATATTGAGTAATAATCTTGTTCCAAAATTTCAAATTTTCTTTTCTGATGTTTTCCCTTATAGTCTGACAACATTAACATTTGACGCAACTGATACTGATGTTGAATACTTTACAGCAGAGGTAAGTTTCAAGTATACTATCTACAATATAGCTGATATGAGCGGCACTATTTTATGATCGATCTTGATAAACTTCAAGAGATGTGGGAAAAAGATTCAAAAATTGATAGAGATAATTTACACGAAGAGTCTCTAGGTATCCCCTCTCTACATGCAAAATATTTTGAACTTTATAATACTACTTTTCTTTTGAGAAAAAAAGCAGAGCAACAAAGAAAAAATATAAGACATGAACGATACGAATACTTTAGTGGTAAATCTGATCCTGATGTATACATAGAAAATCCTTTCCCTAAAAAAATTAGAGATAAAGATACAATGCAAAAGTATCTTGATGCAGATGAAAAACTTTCTACAGTATGTTTAAAGATTGATTATTACGATACGATATTAGTATATGTTGAGAGTATTTTAAAACAGATAACTAATCGTACATTTCAAATTAAAAACGCAATAGAATTCATGAGGTTTAATTCAGGACTAGGATAATGAATGAAGAATTCGAACCAAGCCAAGAATTTGACTATACAGTTAGTTTAACAATAGAAGATATTCGCCTATTGCATCACTGTGTTTTGAAAAGAATTCAAGATTGGGAAGGGTCTCCTGCAAGACATCCAATGGAACAGGAACATCTTTGGTACTTAAGAGATTCTTTGTATAGAATGATATTGGAATATAAGTTTGAAAACAT